>WLWD01005752.1_pt1 | contig 127550 bp, 98 predicted proteins | sample 6712731 | NCBI WGS metagenome assembly WLWD01 (sample SAMN12718690, study PRJNA576275) | sponge metagenome | isolation source: marine sponge | host: Mycale hentscheli | place: New Zealand: South Island, Marlborough, Capsize Point | collected 2014-11-01 | reverse complement strand
CCACACATTATGCACACCATACTTATACACACACATCACATACAGATCACACACATATAAACACACATACACAAACAGCACAACAAGGTTGTGTATGATGTCCACCCACATTGTCATTAGCCAGTGTATATGAAGATTCAATCTAAAGTTTTTTTTAAGTCAACACATTAATTAAATGAAGCAAGACATCAATAATTTGCACTAGGATACATGAAATGCCTGATTTCATTTACTGCACAGACACCATTGAAATAAAAAATAGGAATGACAATAATTAAAGAATAACAACAACAAAAAACAAAAAACAAAATATGTAGGAAAGGGTCAAGTATTTGTTTGTTTTTTTCTAGAATTGCAATTCCTGCTATATAAATTTTTTTAGAAACTAACCTGTTTAGTCGATCCATTTCCATAAAGCATTACAGAAATGGCACGTTGTACTAGACCCATCCTTTGATGTCTGCACTTCAATAGTAATGAAGCCACAAAGCATATGAATATTTTTTTGCTTTTTAGGTTTGGGATGAAACTTTCCAAGAAGAAAATGAGTGTTGGAATCATCTTACAATACTCAAGATAAACTGTCTCCCAACTAAGCTGCTTTACAGCCTCTATTCTGTCCCTTAGGATGGAATCATGTGCGTCAGAGCTCATCTTCTGCATCTCGTCACGAATTCTGCATGTTAATTTCACCATAGCTGATTTTGTGAATTCCGCAGAGGTAAACATTGTTGATGCCAGTGATTTGTAATTTCGCCGAGCAAGTCTCTGGATGCCTCGCTTGCGAGTCGGTGTCTTCACATTGATCACCTTTTTTCTTCCAGCTTGATAGAAAACACTGACCTGATTTATAATAAGTATTTTAATATGACATGAGGGGATATGTACTTCAAAATTTAATGAGATGGAGACAAGAAAAGGCAGTTTTTTTTTTATAAATGACAATCTAACATAATAGAAATGTTTGACTTCATAGACTCCCACATTTATGAATAGATAGAGTGAAATTCAAATGTCCACCAAACATTCTGAACTGCATTTAGCCCACAGTAGTTAAAATATAATAGCAAGTTTCGTTAGGGCATTAAATTATCCAGACCCGTTGAAATTACCTGAATATCTGGGGAAGCATGATCTCCTGGCTGACAGCTACTGGATGATTGAGACTGAGGGGTTAATCTTGCAGAATCTTCATCCAGAATAGAAACTTGAGAAGCTGCCATACAAAGCTGCTTGGAAGCTGGCTCACTACTGCTAGAATCTGGGAGATGTCTTTTCCTTTGTGCTTTGATTTTAACTGAAATTCACAAGTGCTGCATAAGTATGCATCCCTATCACTGAGCGTTTCTAAACTTTCTAGAGACACACTAGACAGCTTCTGCAGTTCTTCTTTCAAACTAGAACAGCTAGGACCATGTAGCTTTCTTCTCTTTCTTTTGTCCGTTGCAAGACGTTTCTGGCATAAGCAGCAATTCATTCCTACAGTTCCATAGAAACCAAGCTAAATTTGCGCGCGCGAACGTCTCTGTTTATATAGTGAGGTCACTGTCACTTAAAACCAATTACCGGTCCGAGAAATTCCAGGACCAGCGAGACCAAACGCATACGTGAACTTGACCAGACCCTTTCTTTCTCTTCATATCGGCTAAAGGGTCTGGCCCGCGAGACTAACACATGCCCGAGAGGATTATAGTAGTCGTCCTGTCTGTCTGTATGTCTGTCTGTCACACTCTGTTTTGGAGAATACTGACAATTAACAGTTGATGAAGTATGAACATACTCAGGACGACGAAGATTTAAGACCTTTTATTGTGCTACTTTTTTTTTTATTTCGGGCTAATCGTAGAGAAAACCCGAAGCTTTCAACTCTGCGTAGGTACCAGCTTTTATGGGCTAAGCCCCCTAGTGTCATGTCATAGTCACATGAGCAAATAATTTCTGCAGCCAGCGGTGTAGTTTGCTTTATGGCGAAATTTCAGGAAATGCTATTTAGCAACAGTAAGAAAAGTATGAATAATAGCAGAACCGGAACAAATAGATTTCTTTGACGAAAATATAATTCAAAGATTATGGTTTTCTCAGCTGCAGAAATGATCTTTGGTTATAGTATTAACATATGATAGCAGCATGGAAAACTGTGGTATTCAGATAAATAGCACTCGTGCGGCGAGAAATTTCACTTAGCTTTGCCTCATGAAAATATTCTCGCTCCACTCGTGCTATTACTTCCAAATAAAGATTTACTCACTATTTTCTGAATTGGAAAAAACATCTTCGACCTTTATTCTTGATTTCTCTTGGAGTCATTGTGCTGAAATGGATTCCCAAAGGAAAGTGGCTATGTCCATCCCGTCATCGCATGGGGAAAAAAGTTGAAGTCTAAGTAAACTCTGTTATTGTACAGTTCATTAGCTATGTTTATTGGAATAATTTTTTCCCCAAACAAATATTATAAATTCACATTTCATTATTTAACATTGTAAAAACAAAAAAATTGGGAATGGTTTTAAATAAGGTGAAACAACTGATGGACATAAATTACCTAGTGCACAACTTATAATGACTAGCTATTTTATCTTTTGGACTAGTATACATTCTTTTTCACTGGTCATAATAAAGTTGATTGGTGTTGTTGATTCAAATATACTGTACTATTGACAAAGTAGGCCTATGACTCGTTCAACATGAATTAAACTCTTGACAGTTGACGAGAAAAATCTACTTCACTTTTTGTCAGCTGTGGTTTTCCACCACTAAATGGTGGAAGCTTGACACAGTAGAGACAAGCACTTTCATCTATCTGCTAAAACAAGTTCACCTGGAAATCTTCATATCTTCTTTATCTACTCCATTATTTTTATCTTCTTTATCTGCTTCATTATCCCTGTGTGGTTCACAGTAACTTCATCATTTCCATTATCACAGAGCTGTACCTGGCTTTTGGCAGCTTCTAATCTTGCTGTGTCTTTTCTTCTTTTATTCACTTCAGCACTCCTTTTAAACCCATGCCATCGATATCTTTCCGTTTTAGAGGGCTTGTAATGTGTGCAAACACTTACGATACGACAGGAGACAAGGGATAGTTACATCCTGATACAAAATGATCGCTACATAGCCAAGTGTACTAATTAGGTATCGGGTCTTTCCAGCCTACAACCGCTATCCATCGTAATCGTCCCTGTTCATCCTCAGAAAACCAAAAAATGTAACATCAGAGCCTTTTTTTAAAGCAGTTCGTACAACCAACAGCACAAAAGCTCTTCACTATTGCCACTCAAAATGGCCGCGTGTAGGGCGTGTACATTTATTACGTCACTTCCTGCATAACCTCGATGAGCCATCCCGCAGTTCTTATCAAAGAATTCTTCTGATTGGTCACCCTAGCCCTAGCCCTAGCCCTCGCGCGGCGCTATAATTGGTCACATGATTTGATTAACCAATGAAATGAGTTCTTTGATAAGAACTGCGGGACTGTAGACCTCTATACGTTCTAAAGTCGCCTATCCGCGGAGTTACAGCGGAATTACAGCGGAATTACCGAGTAAAAACGCTCACTCTCTCCCGCCCTTAACGCTTGTTACGCGTAAACAATAATTCGCCCCGCCCAGTCACCCGTGGTTTGACACTTATTGTAGCCGTTTCTATCTTTTATCCGGCGCAATGTCGAACACTTTTACTCTGCTAGTTGTTTTTACACATTCATATATGTTAGAAAAGCAGAATAGTAGTAATAAGAGTGTTTGTTGTCTGAGTATTTATATATATATATATATAAAGAGGGAAAAAAATAAAAAATTAAGTAAAATGAAATAAAAAACCAACAAGACTAGTTTACATCTCCCTTTACTTCAATTATTTTTGTGCACATCCATAAAACCAGTCTGTACCTCAATTAATACTTCCGTTGCCCACTGCAGTCTTTTTCCCTGAAAAGAAAGCTTTAAGAAAAATTAATTTTTTTAATACATACGTAATTTGCGAGCGAGCGAAGCGAGCGAGACAGTTTTAGGGGTGGATAATGCAAAATCGGGTATATGTTATATGGATATATGTGTGTAAGGATGGTAGGTGTGCCCCTAAAATGCGCGCGCGGGCAACTTTTTTTCTCCAAAAAGCACGGCTTTTTAGGCTTGACCCAGTTTATTCTTAAACTACAGCATTAAGCATGTCTTAGCTCCAAATTGTGAGCGAATTCCTTCGAAAACGCTTGCTTTTCAAGAAACAAAAAGTTGATTCGACCGGTTACTATGGCATTGAAGACCCTTTTCCAGACTTAATTTCAAAACTTCGCCGTTATAGGGGGATATGAAATGCCCATTGTTGGTTGTCAAGAGCGATTGGTAGTCAGAATGCCGTAATATTAAAGCTAAGGAGGCCACTATTACTCTAGGGAAGCTGAGGTAAGTACATAATTCCATATTTGTTAGTTAAATATACAAAAATAACTCTGGCCTTTCTTTTTTGTAGGAGCTTGTTGTTAACAGTGACTGGTAAATTCAAGTAGTCAGAATAGCTCAAATTTGGTACTACAAAAGTTACCACTGCTCAAGAAAATGAGGTAAGGAAGTAATTTTATATTTGTGTGTTAAAATTGATTGTCTTTTGTTTTTGTAGCTGAGAGCTTGTTGTCAAGAATTCACGGTAATTCAGATAGTCGAAGTAACTTCAATTTGATACTAGAGAGGTTATCAATACTCAGGAAATTGAGGTAAGTAGTAATTCCATATTTGTTGGCTAAGATTACAAATAATAACACTGGTTTATTTTTTTATCATAGCTGAGAGCTTGTTCAAGAGTTACTGGTAATTGAGATTATCAGGATGGCAGATGTTTGATACTACAAAAGTTACCATTAATCAGGTAAGAGAGTGATTTTGTATTTGTTTGCTGAAATAAAAGGTCATAACTGCTATTATAGTGTTTGCATGAACTAAGCTAAAACATGGTAACAATACTTATTTTTATGTTACCTAACTATCAGGCTCGCTCGCCATTTGTGCTCAAGCACACCACTAGTATATATGTATGTATGGATGGATGGTACGTATGCCCTTTAAACGCCCGCGCGTGGAACATTTTTCTCCAAAAAAACACGTCTTTTTAGGCTTGACCCCGGTTTATTCTCAAACTACAGCATTAAGTAAGCCTTACTTTATACTTAAGCTCCGAAGTGTGAGAAAATTCCTGCTAAAACGCATGCTTTTCAAGAAACAAAAAGTTGATTCTACCGGTTACTATGGCATTGAAGACCCTTTTCCAGACTTAATGTCAAAACTCCTCCGTTTTAGGGGGATACGGAGTGCCGATTGTTGGTTGTCAAGAGCCATTGGTAGTCAGAATGCCGTGGTATTAATGCTAAGGAAGCTACTACTTCTCGAGGGAAGCTGAGGTAAGTAGCATTTCCATATTTGTTAGCTAAATATGCAAAATTAACTCTGGCCTTTCTTTTTTGTAGGAGCTTGTTGTCAACAGTGACTGGTAAATTCAAGTAGTCAGAATAGCTCAAATTTGGTACTACAAAAGTTACCACTGCTCAAGAAAATGAGGTAAGGAAGTAATTTTATATTTGTGTGTTAAAATTGATTGTCTTTTGTTTTTGTAGCTGAGAGCTTGTTGTCAAGAATTCACGGTAATTCAGATAGTCGAAGTAACTTCAACTTGACACTACAGAAGTTATCAATACTCAGGAAATTGAGGTAAGTAGTAATTCCATATTTGTTGGCTAAAATTACAAATAATAACACTGGTTTATTTTTTTATCATAGCTGAGAGCTTGTTCAAGAGTTACTGCATGGTAATTGAGATTATCAGGATGGCAGATGTTTGATACTACAAAAGTTACCATTAATCAGGTAAGAGAGTGATTTTGTATTTGTTTGCTGAAATAAAAGGTCATAACTGCTATTATAGTGTTTGCATGAACTAAGCTAAAACATAGTAACAATACTGTCGTTTTTATATTACCAAACTATCAGGCTCGCTCGCCATTTGTGCTCAAGCACACCACTAGTTTATATACATATGTGACCGTCTACAGGAAAACCGGGCACAACGCGGCGTGCGTAAATATCGAGAAAAGATCGATCGATTTCTTAAAAATGTATTGTTTCAAGCCGACGGAAGGGAACGGTTAGGTATATTATAGCGGGAACGACTTAAGCTACGACGAAAACTTGGAGAGCTCAATATCTGGACGCCGACAACTCTGTAAGTGCAACAAAAAAAATTTCGAAGGGTGCCGCGTTGTGCCTGGTTTTCCTATAGACGTTCACATATTACTAGTGATGTGCTTGAGCACAAATGGCGAGCGAGCCTAAAGACTATACTATTTTTATATGAATGATTTTGACACTAACACTGAAGCTACTGAAAATAAGGTCCAGTTTTTTTAATTTCGCATACACGGTAAAGGGATTTCAGTGCCAAAGTAACAACTCTCTGCAACTGCTTGAATTGAAGGGAAAAAAACAACAACAAAACAATACACTTTATTTAAATGTTTTCTTTGTGATATTCTTTAGCTAAGTAGTGGTTGTAACACACACAATGCTTTGACACAACTGGACTTGCACCTACACAGACTTACCTTCGCAGTAGTCTAGTGGACAATGTATTTTCAAGTAAATACTGTTGCGCACGGCTTATAACCATGACAAAGAGCGCATTGACTTACCACCGCCACTAACTCGAATAGAAAAACTGAACTGCACCACAGAAGACTTCAAACGTAACAATTCAATTTCCTAGGGTGATCGGTACTGATCGATGAACCGGAGGATTCGTTTAGTGCAATTTGGGACGGGGTCGACCACATAACTAACACAAAAACGCGAGGGTCAGAGTACAAAATGACATACGTACGTCCATATATATAAATAAACAAACATCCCCGATTTTCGATTGTGTTACCCCTGTAAGTGTCTCGCTCGCTACGCTCGCTCGCCAATTATATGGACGTACGTATGTCATTTTGTACTTTGACCTCCGTATTTTTGTGTTCGCTCCGCGTTCGACCCCGTCCCAAACTTCGCTAAACAGAATCCTCCAGTTAGCGACCATTACCAGTATCACCTTAGAAATTGAATTGTTTACCGCTTTGACGGGTGCAGTTAAAACTAAAAAACTTATGGGAGCTCCATTTCTATTCGAGTTAGTGGCGGTAGTAAGTTAATACGCTATTTGTCACAGTTATAAGCCCTACTCAACAGTATTTACTTAAAAATTCATTGTCCACTAGACGAACCACGAAGGTAAGTCTTGCGTAGGTATGTTCAGTTGTGTGAAAGTATTGTGCGTTACAACTAGAACATCACAAAGAAAATTTTAAATAACGTGATTTGATTTTGTTGCTTCTTTTTCAATTCAAACTGTTGCAGGAGCGGTTACTATGACATTGAATCCCCTTTACCGCACACGTAATTTAAAAACTCGTCTTTATTTTAGTAGCTTGAGTGTTAGTTGTTAAAATCAAATTTAACAATAGTGTAGTTTAAGGCTCGCTCGCCATTTGTGCTCAAGCACACCACTAGTATTATGATTATTATTGTTTAGTTACCTTGTTCACGTACTTATTAATTGGTTGTAAGAACTGCCCCTAAACGTCCATCCAAGCACTGTCCTACAACGTATTATCATAAGCAAGGACAGGTTCAGGCCTCCAAGCAGCACTATCCTACAACGTAATATCATAGTAAGGACAGGTTCAGGCCTTGACTTCGAAGGAGAGAGTGCAGCTGGTAGGCAGTAGTTTCATCATCCTCTCTAATCTGACGCTCTACTATGGCCATTATGTGATCGGTAATCGGAGATGGTCTTCGTGGTTCCTGTCGTGTAGTATTTCGTTAGGAACTTGAGAACACCTCTGAGACTGACCTTACCCTCTGACTCCAAAATTAAAACTATTGCTGGAGGTCGATATAAATGGAGATGCAGAATGGGGTGCTTCTGATAGCTACTGAAGACCATTCTGTTATTATATACAAAATATATATTGATATTTTATAACCACTGATCTAGCTAGACAATGAATATATATAAAATACCTTCCAAAAGTAATCCAAAAGTGAATGATTGATAAGCAAAAAATCCCTTGTTGAAATACTAGCTAAAAATAACAAATGTTAAAATCAGCTTACGCTGACAAAATGATAGGCTACTTGAACAAGATTCAGAGTTTTTGGTGACCACAAGCATCCACCATGGTAATAATTAACATGGCATGTATGTCTATATAAATAAATATTTACCCTTAGTTTGTCCAAACTCTTTCAAAAAATGTTGCCATGGATTCAGACAGCACCACTTCATGATTGGTTCTCTCTGTTTGGCATGTTTTCTCAAATAACTCCTTTTTTTATCCAGCGCTGAAAAAAAAAGTTCATTAATTACAAATACAGGTGTTTTCCTATTTTAAGCCCACCTTAACTTGAGCAACAGTCAGACTAGTATCTCTTGCAGCTTCAGTAATCATTGGCAACAATGCCTTTGATGACTCAGTCAAGGCATTAAATTAATAGAGACTAACTCTTATTGTTGTGCCGATAAAATAAGGTATAATTGGCAAGCAAGTATGTATAGCAGAGTAAGACACATCAGGTGTACACAAATTTGAGCCTATTGTCAGTTAAGTGTGTTATATTTAATAGTTCAAGGTATGGTTATAACCACTCGATAAAGATATAGTAGAGCTGAACTTTCTTATTCAAATACTGTACTTGATATTAAAATAGAAAAAAAAGTAGTATGAAAATTAGCAGTTGCTAAATCAGCTATCAGTATGCCACATACATCATGTCATGAACAGCTGCTACAAAATAAGTGTGGTTTAATGTTAGATATGGGGAAGGGAAAAAAACAACAACACTATATAAATTGCTAGCAGCTTCCCCTAATGGATTCTTCAACCATCAAATTGCAGTAGCCAACATCACTACCATATAGGGGGTCAATAGACCATTCAAACGAACACACATGGTTTTTTCCCCACACATCACACTGTAAGCTCCTTTATTACACAATTAGAGCATTCTTTTTGGGGTGCTGCAAATAAGTCATATTGCATGTTGTTCACTGACCCTTTCCTCCCTCCCCCTCCCACTCCCATAGTCTGCATAGCCAGACTCCTTACCAATGACTACACAGGAAAAGGGTCTGAGACTGACATTAAGCAGTTTGTTCTTGCTTAGCCAGCAAATGGTTAGCTGTGGTTCAATTAGTGTGGGTATAAATCGTTAAATATTTTAAGGCGGGTGAATTGTTCAGCTGAGTAGGCAGAGCTCCTTCTGTATTGCCATGAAGAACTGTTGCTTATGGAAATGCTCCAGGTTAAATTTAATGACACTGATATTGATTCTTGGCAAGCATTATTCATCATAAGCATGTCAAAAACCTAAGGTACCATAGCATATACAATGGCCCGTGTACAAAGCAACAACACAGCTAAGCGAAACTTCCAATTGCAGATATCTCATAAAGGCTAGTCCAAGTCACTACTTAGCATTACTAATGGCATCATCTAAGTTTTGACATGGCTGTTGGAGAATTGTGCTCAGAAATACAACACCCGCAAAAGTTAAATTAATGGTCTTTTGTTTTTGTATCTGAGAGCTTGTTTTCAAGAATTACCAGTAATTCTGATAGTCAAACTAGCTTAAATTTGATACTACAAATGTTGCCAATACTCAGGAATTTAAGGCAAGTAGCAACTTCATATTTGTTGGCGGAATTACACAAATAACACTGGTTTGTTGTTTTTTTTATAGCTGAGCGCTTCTTCAAGAGTTACTGGTAATTGAGGTAGTCAGAATATACTACAGAAGTTAATCAGGTAAGAGTATAAGTAATTTAAAAAAGCGACTTTTGTTTAGTAGCTTGAGTGTTAGAAGTTAAAATCAAGTGCATTTCAGGCTAGCTGCTATTTGTGCTGAAGCACATCACTAGTTGGCGAGCGTATGGCACGCTGTTAGTAACAAAAATCAATTCAAGCTAGTATCTTTCAATCCGGGTTTCTATCATTCAATCCAGGTTTCTATCATACAATCCCGGTTTCTATCATACAAACCGGGTTCCTATCTTTCAATCCGGGTTTCTATCATACAATTCCAGTTTCTATCATACAATCCAGGTTTCCACCTTTAAATCTAGAATCGCGTATTTTAACTAACAACCCGGGGTTGAAGCCTCGCATTTCAGGCCCGTAGCCAGAGGTTCGCATTGGGGGGTTCGGATTTTAAGACGCAATAAGCCACACCTACTTTTGTTTCCTCGTTAATTCTTCTACAATACTAAAAAACAAAAGATAAGTGCACTAATTTGTTCTAGCTAGGTATTCAACTTCAAAACTATAATTCATTAAACACTGTTGATATTCGAGAGAAAAGCGGTATTATTCTCGTGTAACCAGGCTTCTAACCACTACGGTGAGCTGTATATAAACAGTGCAACATTAATTCGCCTTATTCGTACTACAAGTTATTTAATAGTACGGCATGTGAACTGCCCGTTCAAAATGTGTTGGAAAAGTCGAGTGAAATAGCAACTGGACCAAGTGAAATGTCACGGTAGCTTAAGTAAGAGTAAGTGCGCAAACATGCAGCTCTCTAGCCTTGGAAATGTACAGTTGTAGTTTCTAGTTGGAGACAACGTCATTCTTTAGTGCAGAAGCTATACCCCTATTAGACAGAGTTTTTTTCAACAGATTAGGAGGAGCCATCGATTAAAGCAAAGTTCATAGCAGCCACACTGTAAATGATCTTTAGCTTACTGTAGTAGCTCGTGCAGTTTTATAAAGCTGGCCTATTATTAGCGTGTGATAGCATGGGTAACCATGCTATTCGAGATTAATAGCACGAACAACGCGAGCGCTACTGATTCTTAATAGAACAGGTTACCCGTGCTATCACTCGCTAGTAGTAGGCCAGTGTGTGTGTTTTTTAATCATTTGCAGTGTAGCTACAGTAGACAGTGCACTTACTATCTGTATATTTGAGGTTTAACTTTCTCAGACATTTCCGACGGCTCCCTTTCTAATCTGTTGAAAAAAATCCGTCGCTTGTGCTATTAATATCGAATCGCACGCACTTGATAAAGAATAGATGTAACGTAGCAAGCTTTACTCATGCCGATATGAGAGCGAAATTTGTATCCAAGGAGCTGAATGTTTATTAGGTCACTTGGACTCAGACTAGGCCAGAAACAGCAGATAATTCAAGCTCAGGTTCAGCACGATTGAACAGATGACTATACACCAGAAGTTATTATGTGGGGTGTGGCTAAAATATTTACTTCCGGTCACTCTAAAGGGGGGTTCGACCGAACCCCTCGAACCCCCTCTGGCTACGGGTATGCATTTGATATTAGTCTCGATCCCATTCCAGTGTGGGTGTGGTGCATGAAACCCTGCACCCACTCCCCCTGTCCTACGCCTGACTCGGCGCCTTACCATTTATTAGCGGCTGGCTGCTACGTATTATGTCTGCTTTTCAAGTGTGGGGATGGCAAAGTTTATTTGTTTTTCTGAGATACAATCGTTTCTGCAGCAAGTTCAGCTTTTAGGGAAGGCAGGAGCATATAGAATGTTTGGAACGTTTACATACCGTGATATTCAATGTCACTACAATCAGGGACATTTTGTCTGGAAACTCGGCTGTACAAAGAATTAGTTGATGAACTGCTTATGCATCTGCAACAAGTTAATGCGTTCTTAAATGGTAGTCTTGACCATAGTATAGCTGAATCTGTGGCATACAGAGCTTCAGTTATTCGAACGCACCAATGAGACCGTCCTAGATTTGCTGTCACAATTGATCAACTGAAATACTTATGTTCTTTGTCATTTTCCTGGATTAAAATATCAAGAATGCTTGAAATCAGTAGAATGACTCTGTATCGTAGGCGCCAGCAGTTTAATGTGCTCCATGATCATGGTGGAATAACTATACAATATCAGGAATTGGTTGAAATTTTACAGCAAATGAGAGCTGGGCATCCTTACCTTGGAGAAGTAATGGTTCTTGGAAGACTAAGAAGTCTTGGGTATGCTGTTTGTCGGCGCCAACTTAGACTAGCTATCCAAGAAACTGACCCAATCAACACTGCTCTGAGGGCAACAACTGGTCCTTGGGTCTATAGTGTTCCTGGTCCAAATTCATTGTGGCATATTGGTAAGTTTTTTTGCTTGAAATCTAAGTAATAACCTAGCTGAGACATTCCTCAACAAGGGTGTCTATGAATAACAATGAAAGTGAAATGCCTAACTTACTTAGAGAGTACCTGAATTGGTATTAGTTGAATATTTGTTTAGAGGCAGTCCAAAAGTATGGGTTACCTTCGAGAGTGAGATCTGACCAGGGACTGGAAAATGTACTTGTGGCCCAGTATATGCTGGAAACACGTGGACTTAGATCGTGGAAGCATAATTACCGGTCAATCGACACACAACCAAAGAATTGAGAGGCTGTGGCGTGATTGTCACCAGTGTGCAACTCAACTGTACTGCAGGCTGTTCTACTATTTGGAGGACTCTGGATGTCTTGACCCTTTAAATGACATACATTTATTTGAACTTCATTATGTGTATCTCGCAAGGATTAATAGAACATTGAAAGGATTTTTGGATGGAATCACCACAGCATCAGGACTGCAAGGCACTTGTCACCACATCAACTGTTCATAGAAGGAGCTCTTAGTTTGCAAAATTCTGGGTTGATTGCTTTCGATTTTTTTGAGCAAGCAAGTGGATGACGCTTATGGCAGAGATATTAGTGGCCCCATTCCAGTGGAAGAAGACTATGAAGGAATTGAACTTAATAAATCTAATTTTGTGCTACAAGAGGACCACTTGGAAGCTCTTCAAGCATGCATTACTCCACAAGCATCAAGTGATTCTTATGGAATTGATTTATATGAAAACACCTTATCATTTGTATATCAAACAATACAGGCACACCCTGAAACTTATGGTATATTAGAATCAACATTGGATATGTACATTGTTGTAAAAATGGGGTATTTTGCTACCTTCCTTCGATAGAGTTTATAGGAGTAAAGGCACACCCTGGGGTGTTTTATCATACTTTGTTACCACACCTGCAATGTTTTGTTATTCCCTCCACCCCACCCCTCACTCATTAAAGAAGTTTAGGAACACCCAGGTGTGTACGTAGCTAGCTAGTTTTAACTTAATTATTGTTTCTTGGTCAATAGTTCATCTGAGCTCAAGGTGCCTTCTCTAATCTAGCCTAGCCAGTTTTTTTATCCTCTACTAGTATAACCTGGCTAGACCCTCATCCAACCTCTCTGAATGCTATTGATAATGATACTGTTCCAACAATACCGTACCAATATTCTGCTAATTCTTATAGTATAGCAATTTAGCACCCCACAGCCTCTTTCAGCAGTGGCAATAGAACCTCCAGAGTAATAGGCCCAAGCTCCCTTTCTTTTCTGAAGTCACTGGGAGGTCATCTGGCCAGTGAGTCAAGTGACTCCAGTTCCACCAGTCACTTACTATTGAGGGTATCTGTTGCAGTTCCGAGAGGAAACTGTGTGGCTATCCTGGGGACCATCAGCGGCATCAAGTGATTATTTATTATTATTATTATTATTATTTATCTTTTTTTATTTTTATTTTTTATTCATTTCAGTTTATTCTGTATTGCTACATTCATTTGACTATGCAATTTCTTTTTGCTCATGCTTATGGTATTCACTCATCTTATTCTGTTGAATGTAAAAAAAAAATATTTCAATTATTTTTTCATTATTAATTCATTCTTTACAGCTGATTGAATTGCTGCAGTGAAAGGACCTTCTACTGTTCTTTTAGAAGGTCACACTGGAAACAAGGACTCTGCCCATCTGCAAAAGAAGAATTCTTGATTTCATTAAAAAACAAAAACAAAAAACAACTTTGATTTGATCTCGACAAATTATTACTACGTAACACTTATAAGCTATAGTGGTCTGTGGTAACATCTGGGTTTTGCATTATTAATAAAATTAAAAAAAGACCAGTGAAGCAGTTTAGGGTAAAGATGCATCCAGTGTAAGAGTTAAAAAGCACTTACATGCATTAATTTTTGAAGCACTCTGCATGGTTCATGAAGCACCAATCATTAACTGTATTACCCACCTGCCAATAAGTTCAAAAGCTATAAAAAGAGAAGATTATAATTCCTAATTTCCCACATGCTATGGGAGAAAATATATTAGGCAGGTAATAAGTAATTCAATAAGATTACATTAAACAGGTATACTGGATAATCTGAAATTTTCGCTAATTTGAACATACTCTGGTCCAAGTGTTTTGATAGCTGAGGTTGTTAGCATTGGATGTTACTGACTAGGTATATTGAGGCGGCAGAAGGTGAGGCTCAGCAGGAAACATCAGCCCCCCCCCTCCCCTCCCTGAGCCTCCAAGTTTTGGATAGTGAAAGTCATTGCCTACTATTTTTGTATCACAGTGTATGCTAACAATACCCACCAATGATGCATGTGGTCATTGTTAGACTGCATAAATTCATTACATCAACTGTTCATAGAAGGAGCTCTTAGTTTAGAAGCAGTTTAGGGTAAAGATGCATCCAGTGTAAGAGTTAAAAAGCACTTACATTGATCTTTGAAGCACTCTGCATGGTTCATGAAGCACAAAGCATAACTTTATGGGCACAGCTTTATCTAGCACACTGCAAGGTGCTGTTAAGCTCCTTTCATGGTGTTCTTGAGCACTTGAGTAGATGTTTTTGTACTTCCAAGGGGAGTATGGTTGTTAGTGTAGATCAAGAGATAATGTAATACTCCATTTTTGCAGTGCATTGCACACAATTTTTACCAGATGCATTCACACAAGTCATAGCTTTGTGCATGCCTCTTTGCAATTAAAACTGTTTAAGCAAAATAGTTAAGTCTCAATGAAGATGCATGTATCTGAATAGTAAAGTATTCAACAATGAAATGTCTCAGTGACAAAGTCAATAACATATGAATACAAATAAGTGTAAGTTAGCCTATAGGGCATCCATAGCCCAGTTCTCCATATCGGCCAGGATGAATGTGAACTCTTGCACAAAATCAGTGTAAGTGACATAAGTGTACGACAGTTCCAATGTGAATCCACATGTGTGGCCTACAGGACGCCTCGCAGCTCCAGAAAGAGCGTTGAAGTGCACAAAGAGGTTGCTGTCCGTCAAGACGGTTGCTACTCGTGACATAGCAAAGAAACTGTCTGATTTCTTGTACACTCATAACCTCCAATATACTGTTCAAGATAAGTATACACCCGCTGTTCTACTCACTTCATAAAAATAGCCGCTTATCTATTTGTAGGGATGGAAATGCCATAGTAATTCTGTTCTTAACTTGAGGAGCCAGACATACTACGCCGAAATTCAATCTTCTTCACACGACCATTTTTGTTCAACTCTTTTCGCTGATGAGACTTGGGAACATTGGTAAACTTGTTTTTGCCAACAACTACCCACAACTTAAAAGCTCTTGACCATTTAAAACACTTTTTCTTTAATTTTAAATCATAATTAATTGGCTTATTAGTAGGATCAAAGGTAGATGGCTTTGCTGATGGTGTCACTGCTGAGGATGATGGAAGTGTTGTTGAAGAAGATGCTAATGATACACTTGAAAACGAAGATGATTTCCCCACAGACGAAGAAGGAAACAAAGAAGAGAGACGTCTGGCATGTTCCTCAGTAGGCTTACCCAACATTGTACACAAAGAGTGGGCACCTTTTAGAGATTCCATTACTGAAACCTGCAAGTAAATATTGAAATTGGGTGGATCACAAAATATCCAAACTTGTGAGAACAAAACCAATGAACCCATTACATTGTAGATCTAAGCTCAGTATAGTCTTTTTTAGCTTTATTTTTGTTCTTTTCTCTATTTCATGTGGATGCTTATCTCAGGCACCTTTTTCTTTTCTACCCTTTCTTTTCTACCATTTTTGAAATGCCAAGAGCCCTAGCAGAGTAATTTAAATATGCTTACCTTCATATCCACAGCCCTTACAATAGAGCGGGATGATATAGCCTGCTCCTGTAAGTCAACGAAGACCCCATCCCCCCAGCTTTGGTCCTGCACCTGGAAGTAGAGGTTAGCTTCTCCACTTAGCAAATCACTCAAAGTCGCCAAAGTGGCTGCCTGTAATTCTCTCTTCTCACCGAAAAATGAGACAGGCCTGTTGCGCTCACCAGAAGGAGTTTCTGGCCGCACTAATATCATAGTTTTTTCACCCTCTTCACCTTCAGCCATTTCTCACACTAGGCTAGGAATGGGAATGGAACTGTGAGATGTCGCACCAAAAAATATTAATGCGATGCCCGGTGAGATTGAGCACGGTTTCAAATAAGAGATAGGAAACGGGATTGAAAGATAGAAACCTGGATTGAAAGATAGAAGCCTGGATAGAAACCTGAATTGTATGATAGAAACCCGGATTGAAAGATAGGAACCCGGATTGTATGATAGAAACCGGGATTGTATGATAGAAACCTGGATTGAATGATAGAAACCTGGATTGAAAGATACTAGCTTGAATTGATTTTTGTTACTAACGGCGTGCCATACGAGCGAGCGTAGCGAGCGAGACACTTACAGGGGGTAACACAATTGAAAATCGGGGATGTTTGTTTATTGGCGAGTGAGCGGAGCGAGCGAGACAGTATTAGGGGTGGATAATGCAAAATCGGGTATATGTTATATGGATGTAAGGATGGTACTTATGCCCCTAAAATGCGCGCGCGGGGAACTTGGTTCTCAAAAAAACACGTCTTTTTAGGCTTGACCCCAGTTTATTCTGAAACTACAGCATTAAGCTAGTCTTACTTTAAAGGTAAGCTCCAAATTGTGAAAGAATTCCTGCGAAAACGCTTGTTTTTCAAGTCACAAAAAGTTGCTGCGACCGGTTACTATGGCATTGAAGACCCTTTACCAGATTTAAATTCAAAACTTCGCCTTTTTTCGGGCTAAGTGCGGCTTGTTAGTTGTCAAGAGCCACCTGTAGTCAGTACTGAGAGAGCTATCACTACTTCTGAATGTAAGCACATGAAGTATTAATGCTAAGGAAGCTACTACTACTCGAGGGATGCTGAGGTAAGTACGTAATTCCATATTTTGTTAGCTAAATATGCAAAAATAACTCTGGCCTTTCTTTAATATAGCTAAGAGCTTGTTGTCAACAGTGACTGGTAAATTCAAACAGTCAGAATGACTCGAATTTGGTACTACAAAAGTTACCACTGCTCAAGAAAATGAGGTAAGAAAGTAATTTTGTATTTGTGTGCTAAAATTGATTGTCTTTTGTTTTTGTAAGTGAGAGCTTGTTGTCAAGAATTCAAGGTAATTCAGATGGTCAAAGTAACTTCAATTTGATACTACAGAAGTTATCAATACTCAAGAATGAGGTAAGTAGTAATTCCATATTTGTTGGCTAAAATTACAAATAATAACACTGGTTTATTTTTTATCGTAGCTGAGAGCTTGTTCAAGAGTTACTGGTGATTGAGATTATCAGAATGGTTGATGTTTGATACTTCAGGTATAAGAGAGTGATTTTGTATTTGTTTGCTGAAATCAAATGTCATAACTGCTATTATAGTGTTTGCATGAAGTAAGCTAAAAATAGTAACAATTTATGTTACCTAACTATCAGGCTCGCTCACCATTGCTCAAGCACACCACTAGTATATATGTATGAATGTATGTATGGATGGTACATATACCCTTTAAACGCGCGCGGGCAACTTTGTTTTCAAAAAAACACGGCTTTTTAGGCTTGACCCCAGTTTATTCTGAAACTACAGCATTAAGCAAGCCTTACTTTATACTTAAGCGCCGAAGTGTGAGAAAATTCCTGCGAAAAATCTTGCTTTTCAAGAAACAAAAATTTGATTCGACCGGTTACTATGGCATTGAAGACCCTTTTCCAGACTTAATTTCAAAACTTTGCCATTTTATGGGGAGATACGGAGTGCCGATTTTGGTTGTCAAGAGCCATTGGTAGTCAGAATGCCGTGGTATTAATGCTAAGGAAGCTACTACTTCTCGAGGGAAGCTGAGGTAAGTACGCAATTCCATATTTGTTAGTTAAATATGCAAAATTAACTCTGGCCTTCCTTTTTTGTAGCTAAGAGCTTGTCAACAGTGACTGGTAAATTCAAATAGTCAGATTGGCTCAAATTTGGTACTACAAAAGTTACCACTGCTCAAGAAAATGAGGTAAGAAAGTAATTTTGTATTTGTGTGCTAAAATTGATTGTCTTTTTTGTATTTGTAGCTGAGAGCTTGTTGTCAAGAATTCACGGTAATTCAGATAGTCAAAGTAACTTCAATTTGATACTACTACAGAAGTTATCAATACTCAGGAAATTGAGGTAAGTAGTAATTCCATATTTGTTGGCTAAAATTACAAATAATAACACTGGTTTATTTTTTTATCATAGCTGAGAGCTTGTTCAAGAGTTGGTAATTGAGATTATCAGAATGCAGATGTTTGATACTACAAAAGTTAACAAATCAGGTAGGAGAGTGATTTTGTATTTGTTTGCTAAAATAAAAGGTCTTAACTGCTATTATAGTGTTTGCATGAACTAAGCTAAAACATAGTAACAATACTTATTTTTATGTTACCTAACTACTATCAGGCTCGCTCGCCATTTGTGCTCAAGCACACCACTAGTTTGTATATATGTTTGGACGTATGTATGTAATTTTGTACTTTGACCCTCGCGTTTTTGTGTTAGTTATGTAGTCGACCCCGTCCCACTTCACTAAACAGAATCCTCTGGTTTATCAATCAGTACCCGTATCACCCTAGAAATTGAATTGTTTACCGTTTTGAATTATTTTGTGGGTACAGTTAAAACGTGAAAACTTAAGGGACTTTTATTTCTATTCGAGTGGCGGTGGTAAGTCAATGCGCTCTTTGTCATGGTTATAAGCCGTGCGCAACAGTATTTACTTGAAAATACATTGTCCACTAGACTACTGCGAAGGTAAGTCTGTGTTGGTGCATGTCCAGTTGTGTCAAAGCCTTGTGTGTTACGACCACTACTTAGCTAAAGAATATCACAAAGAAAGCGTTTAAATAACATGTATTGTTTTGTTGTTGTTGTTTTTTCCTTCAATTCAAGCAGTTGCAGAGAGTTGTTACTATGGCACTGAAATACCTTTACCGTGTATGCAAAATTTAAAAACTGGACCTAATTTTCAGTAGCTTCAGTGTTACAAGTCAAAATGATTCATATAAAAATAGTATAGTCTTTAGGCTCGCTTTCAAGTATCACCCATGGCTAAGTGATGGAAGCATTCTAGGTGCTCACTGTACCTGCATGGCAGGGTCAATTATTTCTCTTTAATTCAAACCGAAATAGTAGATTGCATCACTTTTAACCTGTGTTGTAAATACTGATGAAGCACGAAAGAAACAAGGATTGGAATCTTGTACCTCACAAAAATGCATCTGGCTTCCTCCAGCTAACAATGTGATTTTTTTATACTGTGTTCATTATAGACCCAGTGATGTTACAGGTTTCTCCAGCATGCATTTCAGATATTACTTTTGCACGATCTGATAAAGCTTCAACTTCATCCGACTCCTCAGGGCCAGCAGCGAAGCAGCCCAAGATTTCTCAGCCATCTGATCTGGAAATGGAGAATTTTTTTTATGGAGATTAACAAGGCACAAACAAAACCTGCTTTATTGAGGGTTGTTGAACTGTTCGCAGAAGAATTTATACCTAGATTGAGTACTAATAAACTTCCTAAACCACTGACAGAGCTGTATAATCCCGAGGCTTTAAGGATGGATTATCTGAAGTTGCTTGATTCTTGTGAGTCAGTTCAGTGATATATTGATTAGATCACTGTTGACCAAGCAGGTGAATTAGAGGAGACAAGAAAGCAATTTTCAACAAAATCATGATTTGTTCATCATGCTGGAAGGATCACAGCTTCTAATGTAAAGAGTGTGGTCAAAACCAACCCAGCTATGCCCTCACGGAGTCTAATTAAAAGAATTTGTTACCCTGAGGCCTTCAAATTTTGCACTCAGGCAACAAGGTATGCATATTGATGTGGTTATCTCTTAACACTGAAATAATAAAGTTATTGGACTTGGTTGTTGCAATTTGTATGATAATGTCCAGCTTATATTATACTAATTATTAATACTGTAGTCACATACAATGTATTGTATTCATTAGGTGGGGTTGTACTCTTGAGGAATCAGCCATCAAGGTTTCATCGTCTGGATTTTTTGTAGATGTCAAAAAGCCATATATTGGAGCTACACCCGATGACCTTATAAGATGTTCATGTTGCGGAAAAGGTGTGTTAGAAGTGAAGTGTCCATATTGTATTAAAGACTCTGGGATACCAGAAAGTGACGGCGCTTCATGCTCAAAATGGTGCGATGAAAAGTTGACATTAAATCGTGATCACGCTTATTTGTATCGAGAACAGATACAACTACATGTTTGTAATCTACAGTATTATGACTTTGTTGTATGGACTTGTACAGATGTTTTCATTGAAAGAATTACGGCAGATCAACTGTTTATCAGAGACATGGTGGAGAGCATAAAAATGTTTATGTTTTGGAGTGTTGCCTGAACTGGTAGGAAAATGGTATACCAGAAAGCATGTGGCAGACAGTGAAGGAGTGGTTTCTGAACCTCCATCAAGTTCTACAGGTGCCATAGTTGAAGATAGGAAGACTATGAGAAGTTGTACCAAGTTTAGGAGCAATGATCAATTGTGAGAACAAAGAATGTACTATTGAGTGGTTTCAATATGACTGCTTGAGAATCAGAAAAACCCCTAAAGGGAAATGGTATTGCCCTCATGTGTAAAATTGCCACAGTTTTCAAAGAAAAAGCAGAAACATGATAAACATGAAATAAAATTATTCAGGAACAATGGGTGGACACAAATTAACTAACGCACAACATACTCTTACAATTTTGTCTATTGTTGATAAATTACTGTCACTATTGTTTGAAATAAATGCAATTGGTAGGGTGCTTTGTAAAATGGTAATTTTTGTTTCAGAATACCTTTAGCACATTCCACATGAATACGCATCAGTGATAATTCTCTACTCCAGTCAACCTCTTTTCTTTCCAGCTGTTTTTTGCCTCTGGTGAAGGGTGGAGTCTTGACTTCAGCTAAAGCCATGCTAGCATTCCACAAGTAAACCCTCAATCCGCCAAAATGACATCACCTATTATAAATATTAGTAGTATAATTTATCAAGTTTGTAGCTACATAATTAGTGTGTTACATTTTAGTGTTTACATACCTGGCTCAAGTAGCTAAGTCAATTAAGCCAGATTGCTCAACATTTTCTTTGTCAGATATTCTCCCACCATAACACTTAGAAACAAAGAATTATAATACCTTGTGGAGTGATTCCTAATAGAAATTTAATAGTTGAATGGAGTTTGTGATTACTCCACACCTGTGCTCGAGCTAAAAAGACCAGATGGCCTCTCCATGAATATTTCTGAGCAATCAACACCTGAAAATTTTTGTGAGAGTTTCTCAATACTGTCGAAGGATGCACTCCAAAACGGTAACCAATATCTTCATCTGGAAAATTGTGTCTCAATTTCATCAGAAACATCAAAATCATTTGACATTTTGTTAGTTTCACTCCTTGAGAAGATCTTGGTCTAGCTAACTCAAAAAGTGCTTCAATAGTAAATATACCAATCATGCAAGTCTGCAAGAACATTAAAATGATGATACCAATACTTACACATTTAGGAAAAAGAGCTGCGTACCAGTATAAAACTTTAGTAAGTTATTCATCCAAAAGTGAGCCTGAAGAAGACTGGCCATGTTGATCTGACATTGCACTAGACTGATCTACACTGCATTGTGGAGATTTACCTCATGTAAGTCTAGCATGCAGTCGATGATAACGTTGTGCAGCCTTAGATGAAGAAACCGAGGATACATACCCAACGAAAGATTGGGGACCCAGTCTGTATTGTTTCTGATATACAGACTAGCAGGTTCACCTTCAAAATACAAATAAATAAAATCTATCCTAGGCACCAAAATTGAAATATCTGAGATGAAATGTACACTACACACTCTGGAATACTTTGAGGGAAGCCAACCCTTCCTGTTAATTTTTTATATCCACCTTTGCCCACGTTCAGCAATTAAACGTGTAGCTTCAGCACCATCATTAGGTCCTGAGGCACTGGGAATGAAACTTTATCAACTGACTACACAGCAACTAAGCACCATATTTCAAATTGTCAGTGTAGTCGTTGCCCTCCAGCTTGACGACCTACTACCCACCCGGAAGTACGTGACATCAGACACAATGCCTCTATAAATTCTGGCTTTTTGAAATTTGATTTAATGATTACTTATTCAGTCACTCTTAGCTACTACTCTAAATAATTCACAACTATCATATTATGTGGTTCATGTCAACAATGTGAAGGAATACGCACTAGACTGTGTTGTGATACATATGGTTGTTGTATATGCAGAAGAATCTACTGCTGATGTTGATCATGATATAAGTTAGCAGGTAGCAATTTTTAGTGTGAAGTAGCTGGTTGATATCACAAACTTGTAGAGTAAATGGTCTCATGTTCTGAATGCTGTTCACACAATTGATATAGGAGATACACACCCTATTAGATCACAACCTTACCTCATATCACCTCACCAATTACAGGATTTTAGAAGGAGATGGAATCTCTTCTAAAGTTGGGCGTTATTGAACCTTCCTTAGTCCATGGTCATTAGACCTAGTGATCCAGTATTGAAATCAAACCGGAGTATAAAATTGTGTATTGATTTTAGAAAACTAAATTCAGTCACTGTTCCTAATCCATACTACCTGCCTAAAGTGGATAAATTCAAGAGGGTTGAATTAGGATGAATTCCATTTGGCTTAAGGACCCCCCCCCCCCCCCCCCCAACTTCATCATTTCAGAAGCTAGTGGATAGTGTGCTAAGTGGTCTATCCTTTGCTGTACCATACATAGATTATATCCTCATTTATTTTGAGAATTGGGAGGTTCACTTGAAGCATATGTGGAAAGCGTGTTGGGTATACTTAGTGAGGCCAAACTTACAGCTAAGCCCTCTAAATGTGAATGGGGTCAGAAATAGTCCAATACTTAGGTCATGTTGTGGGAGATGGATGCATCCAAATACCTGAGGCTTGGGATATTAAGAACTATGTGAGACCTGTTTGTAACTCCCAGCTTAAACCATTTCTTCACCTAAAGGGCTATTACAGAAAGTTTGTAAAAGATTACACTCTCATTGTTAAGCCTCTATGCCAGACTAATCATGCCTCTTGTCCGTTCAAGTGATCTGGACTCAAGAATGCCAAGACTCCTTTGGTAAGCTTTATTCATGATTCTGATGATCATTTCTCACTTTTCCAACACAGACAGATGAGTTGCTACTTCAGACAGATGCTTCAGCAGATGGCCTAGGAGCCTGCCTCAGCGTACGAAACGGCATTCTACAGCAGAATATTCGGGAAAGCATTTTCATTACAAACTGACCACTAAGGTTTAGAGTCCATGCACACAGACTCTCAAGACAGGGTTGGCAGTCTGTGAACACAAAGTCATCACAAGGTATTAAAGATGATGTGAAGACTGACATATTGAAAGACCTATCCTCAAAGATGCCAGATAAAAAGGAGAAAAAATCACCTTCCGAAAGTGTTTCTCGCCGGAACAGCTCAAATTAGTTCTGGAGAGACATAAGAATCAGAGCAATTGACTCTACTGGTTGTTAAATATATTATAACCACCTCACTCACATTACCACCATATCACACTTTTTGATTGTAGTACTACTACTCTCCTGCTTTTCACATACCATCTGGAACTTCCTCTTCATGCATGTGCTCTATATGTTGTTTGTGTTCTATTGGTCAGTTTTATTGTCATGTGTTTCTCTAGTGATCTCATAGGCTTGGCCTATATTAAGGCTGGTCCTCTGAGTTCTCTAGGTCTCTTCTTCCTCGTATATATTTTTTGTACATCTTCCTGTTGCAATCAGAATTATCCAATATACAAGCTGGAACTGGGATAGTATATAGATAGTGTAGGAGTACTGAGAGGGAAGAGAACTGGTGACAACCACTTAAATTAACTGAGACCTAACACCACATAGCAAGCTAGTTCGCAGTGATAATGTAAATATTAGACCACAAAGGAAATAATCATAGTTCCTTTACTTCTAGTCTATTTCTGAAGCAGGCTCTTACCCCATACTGTATGCACTATACTTAAGTCTTGCTATTTACTTTAATCAGAAATGTCGATTTGCTTCTTACCCTCATTATAGCTAGTTAATATTCACTTCTGTACTGATATCCATACCAGATATGTACGCTACACTCTGATTTCCGTATAAGAAATGATACTAGAGCTTAAATTTTCACAGATCTAATGGTGCTGTTATACCAAAAAGAAGACATAGGTAACCATTTGACTAAAAAATATATAATTCTGAACTAATTTATTGCTTATGGGACAGATATATCTGCATTGGTCAAGATGGTTCAAGCATAATTAAAATATGATTAGTAATAACAATAGCTAACATTAATAGAAGAATGATGATGGTGATAATTGATGGGGCTTAAGGTACGAGGGAGAATGGTAGTCTCGCGCCAAACCCTCTACCCAATCGCTCCGCTCGGTAGGATCTGGTGACCCTGACTTAGCTATATGCGTTTGGTGACTTTCCCCCAGGATTTCAGGGGAAACATAAATTGTGTATTGCTTATAACATAACTCGAGTGAGCAATAAAATCATCGCAAAGTTTTAACTCTGGCGGGGACTCTTAGATTTTGTGGCAGAGTTTATTGCAGTTTTGCATTTGTTCATTCGAAGTTGGATTTTTTTGTGTGGAGGTAGAAAGCTGCAGTAGCTTTTGCTGTGGAGATAATCTTTCTGGCGGGGAGTAGGAAAAAAGGAGGTGGAGACTTGCAAATCTTAATTTCAAGGAATCACTCTCAGTATTAGTCTACCTTGTATCTGAGCTGAGAACTTCCATTGGTATGTCTCAAATGCATGACAGTTGCATTTGCAGAAGCTGCAAATCATTGACTTCTTTTCCATACCACCATGCAGTATAGTAATAATAATAATAATAATAATAATAATAATAATAATAATAATAATAATAATAATAATAATAATAATAATAATAATAATAATAATAAAGGCCAATGCTAATGGGCTTCTAGCTAGTTCCAGAAGACTTGATTGCCTGCCACTCACTATGCTTCTCTGGTGGCATGATTCCAGGAAGCTACAAAAACTATCTGGACAGGTAGCATCCCACACCAATGATCTTCCAGTTCTCCATGGCACTAAAGTCATGCTATCGGTTATGGAGAGGTATTGAGGTTCCAATCTGGAAAGGATTGTCCATTGACAGGGTGTGGTGTGTAACATTATTCAATGTCTAGAATGACTTCCCATCACTGAAGTTCAGCTCAGCTTTGTGTGTCCCAAGTGGAGAGACATCTGCATCACAGAAATGACAGGGATGTATTGCACAGTGTAGTACCAAGACAATGGCTTACAGGTATGTGAGGAGAGAACCATCCATTGTTAACATTTTTAAATTACACACTTTGAGTTAGCCCACAAAACATGAAGAAACATTGGCTTGACATGTTGGCATGGACTGGCTGTTCAAACGCATTCATAATGTTTTTTACACACAATGATAGAGTAGTCTAGTGCTAGTAATTCTTGCCTATTGCTGAGTCTCAATAATACTGGCTCACATCCCAAAATTATACTGGCTCATTCCACTCATACCTATTTACAAAAGCATAGAGTAATTTTTACGTAGTAACCTGTTTTCTTTCTGTTTATGAGAATGCCATTAATTTCTCATAAACAGAAAGAAATAAGGTTAATGATCGACGTAACGTTTCGTTTTAGCTAAAACTAAACAGGCATCACGTTAACTATTAGAACTAAGACGTAAACTTCGGACTAAGACATAAACTTTGGACTAAGACGTATTAGAACCCACTGAAACAGAGGTTAGCGTTGTGGAAATAGAGGTTTCAGATGTAGGCGTGCAAACTTGTATGAAGTAGACTTCCGAGCTGTATTTGGCGGGGGCCTATTTCACGTCACTTGCCCCCAAGTGGTTGGTAAAGTGATATCTTTCTCCGCGAGTTGCTACGCTCAACTGCCGTCGGTTACAGTTCAAAACTGCAACGGCGCGAATATGGCCGGATTGGGAAGAATATTTGGCCAAAGTGGTAAAAAAAATGAGGCTCCTACTCCTCAAATGGCGATTCAAAAATTGAGGGAGACAGAAGACATGCTCAGCAAGAAGTCTGCATTTTTGGAGAATAAAATAGAGAAAGAAACAGCTGCAGCCAAAAAATATGGAATGAAAAACAAAAGAGGTATTCTAATTATATTTTCCTTCATTCATAAAAACCATGTTCAACTTGATATCTCAGTGCATAAATACCTAGCAGGTTCTCTTTTAAAATACAACCAAATCTTAATTGTTATTATTATTATTATTATTATTATAGCTGCACTGCTGGCTTTAAAGAGGAAGAAACGTCTGGAGAAGCAATTGGCCCAGGTGGATGGCACTCTGTCTACCATTGAGTTTCAGAGAGAAGCTGTGGAAAATGCAGGCACCAACACTGAGGTGCTAAAAAACATGAGCTATGCTGCAAAGGCTCTTAAAGCTGCGCAAAACTTGTAAGTATCTAGCATGTGTCAATTTAATATGAGTAAAATAGTACTAAAGTTCTATTGTTGTAGATAAGTTTATTTCAGTTGCTATATATTGTTGTTGTTTTGTTTGTTTGTTTTTGTTGTTGTTGTTTTTGTTACAAACCTACACTCTCATAATAGGCATATGCATCAAATTAGTTTGATAAAGTACACACAGTGTCTCCCATCCCCACCTAAAAGTCCTATACGAAGCGCTGTAGCTACACTTTTTTTTTATCCCTTATGATTAAACATTATTCCAGACCTAAGTTGTAAATGATGGATCCTATATTTTGCAGGAACATAGATGATGTGCATGATATACTGGATGATATTCAGGAGCAAAATGAAATAGCAGATGAAATATCCACAGCACTATCAGCACCAGTGGGTTTTGATGCGGGCATTGATGAGGTATATAAAATATATTTTGTGTCTATCTGGGCTCAATGGATTGTTCACACATTACTGCAACATTGATGGGTGTTGTATATTGAAGTGAAACTTAATCAGATGACACAATTTCTCTATCCCTTCTATCTTCTATAGACATAATTTAATTTCAGTGTGCTGCAAAAAATACTCCTTGGGCCAAAAAAAGGATGTAGGTCATACTGAGCTCTTTGTCACAAAATGGAGGTAGTTTGCTTTAAGAAGTAATAAGCAATAGATTTTCTATTGGAGGGACAAGCAGAGCATTCGCTATAGCTAGGTGATTTGCTTGCTACAGAATTCATTATTAGAGGTTTTGCTGTATAGGCAAACTTAAAACATCATTGTTACTGACAAATAGATTTCGATCCATTTTTTTGTCTTATTTCTTCACTCAATGTATTTTAAATATTAGCTACAAAAGCAAGTTGTAATACTTGTATTAAATGGAATATAGCTAATTGTATATTGAGATAACAATATAGTTCAAATCAACACAGTCAATACATTACCTAGTTTAGGCTGGTCAATTTCACAAGGCCTTCTCTATCTAGAATTAGGTAGCAATAAAAGGAATTAATGTCGTAGAAACTTCTTCAGATTCCTTCGTCTGTTATTTTCACAAAACTTCTTCGGTTAGCCCCATTCCTGTAGTACAGATCATAAGACAGTAATGCCACTTATACTGTGAAATGGTTGTCATTTTTGCTGCTGTAGGATGAACTAATGCAAGAATTGGAAGGACTGGAAGAAGAGGAATTAGAGAAAGATTTGCTAGAGGTTGGAGAACCTTCTCATAAAGTGCTATCAGATCCATTAGAAGATTTGCCTGATGTCCGTAAGTCATTTTACACTATCTTTTGTATTTAAAAAAAAGACAAAATATTAATTAACTACTAGCTATACTTTATTTACACAGCCAGCAACACACTTGACAAGCATGAAGAGGAAGATCTTAAAGAGTTAGTTTCCTGGGCTACTTGAAAAGATAAACCTAATTACTATAATTTTCTTGCTCATGGAATACATAGTACAGCATTTCCTAAATCCTTAATGAGTTTTATTTTGGCTACAACATTTTTCTATGACAAATTGTAATAAGTTAATATTGATTAAAATGACCAAGCAGATGCAAGAGATTAGCATTAATTTACTTATTAAGTGAGAAAAAGAGCGATGACGATGGTGTGTATTGGATGTTGTTGGTAAAGCATCATCAGTACCTATGAATATGACAGTGGTGTGTTTATAATAATGACTACATGAGTCAAGATAAGTAGCTGTGTGAGAAGAAAATGGACTGATGTAACTAATTCAACTTATTATCATGCTTACCTTATGCTACTGCATTTCTAATTGGCAAAAATTAGAACTACTATTGCTTTTGATCACTTGATACTTAGACATCACTTTCATCAAAGATTTGAAGGAAAGCTTCCAAGTTGGCTAAAGTAAATTGTGTCATTCATCTACAATAGAATGATGGCAGAAATACCCAATTGGACTCCAGCAGTATACAACTTGTGGGACTGATGTAGCCATCCTCAGCAGCAGCTGCATGTTGTCAAACACAGCCTGTACCTTAGAAGAGACTGCAGAGTGCACTACTATTGAGACCATCTTACACATGGTAGTAGAAAGTGATGTGCACATTACGTGTAGCTATTGATGATTTAAGATACATTTCAGCCATTATCTTAACATGCAATGCATTTTGGTGAAATAAGAATTAGATATGTAGTAGCATTACAGGAAGAAGTTGGAGTAAAATTTATGAGTACAGCTTAAACTACTGGACATTATGTATACTTTGTAAACCCTCCCTATCTTATATATCATTCCAATGAGTGGCAATCACACCTCACTTTATTGAGCTGCTTTTATTTTTCCTGCTAACGCTGCTCTTCTACAGCTAACACTACCTGTCAGTCCAGTCATCTTCAGTAACATTTTCCACTCTTTACACTTTCCTGATCACCATCAATGCTTGAGAACTCTTCATTTACTTCTACTACTATTATAATCTTTTCCCATGAGGTTGCACTATGTGCCACAACTCAATAATCGTTATGTTATCATTGTCACAGAAATCAACTGTAAATTCATACAAATAAAGCCAAAGAAGGTTGCACTATGTGCCACAACTCAATAATCATTAAGTTATCATTGCCACAGAAATCAACTTGTAAATTCATACAAATAAAGCCAAAGAATGAAAAGGAATAATAAATATGTTATCATAAAAAGGCATCAAGCCAGCGCAAGTATCACTTGCATTCAAACAAGTTCACTTGAAAACCCTAAAATTGCCAAATAGCACTTGATGAACAAATAATATGCACACAAAATGAGAAACCAAAAAAAAAAAAAAAAAAAAAAAAAGGCACACCCGGAGGGTGTGGCCTACACTATCTCTGTACGGTGATGAAACTAGTTCTCTGCCATCGCTGGGATATGAATTTAGAGCCTTCTCCCCTCGACACTGACACTTTCACAGAGTTGAGGTTGTAGACACCCGGCCAGCAGAAGTTAGCATACGCAGTGATACTGTGCATGGAGGCGGGGTCTAACGTGACTTGACGTTTACATCCTCCACTCCAAAAGAATGACAGATCAGAGTGCCTAAAGAACAACAACACCTGCAATTACTTCGTGCCCTCAGCCTCAAATAAACTGCTTGTTCGATAAAATTTCTCTGTGTGTAATAGTACGAGCCCTCCAGTAGAATACCTATTTAACTTAAGCACTGGACAGCAATTAATGCACGATTTAAAGCAACCGATTTTAAAGGAGATCATTGGTTAGCTGATCTTCTGGCATTGAACTTAATGAGGAGGATCAGCACGAAAGTGAGATAAACGACAGGTAACTGAGACATTGCAGTAGTCTAGAAGCTAACAGAGCACTTTTTGTTTCTCTTTACACTTGTAATGTTCACATTGTAAGTATTTATTATACCATTACAACAATGACACACGATGCAGAGCTAATCACACAATTTCCAGAAGCTCCTTCAAATAGTCTATACACCTTTTAGAAAATAATAGATCACACAAGGGCATGTGGAAATAAGGGCAAAATAAATAATATTGATAACAAAAACAAAAAAAACAAAAAAACATTCAGACACTAAAATGTCTCAAAATAACCTACTGTACCTCTTTGACTCCTGCATGGATCCATCCTTGGGTTGCAACAACTCCACTATCACCTGGGAACACATTCACACACACACACACACACCGCCGAACCACTTAGCACACACACAAACACTTTTACACGTACACAACACTTACACTCATGCGTTACACACACACAATAACACACACACATACACACACCTTCAGTCTAAGCTGACTGCAGTTCTGTAAAATAATCGTCACCGGTACTCGGTATAAATCAGAACAAGACATTCTCATACTTTCTGTCGTCTTCGACAAGTCTTGTACATCCGCACTGCTCTTACACTTAAAAATTGCGGGGTGCTCCAAATAGAACTTCACCATGTCATATGGTGATGGCTTCAAAGGCTACAAAATTAATACAACACAATTGAATCAACATGCCTAAAGAGATTCAACTACATACATTCAAGTCCAGTACAGTTTACTGAGAGGGAGAGGTAATAATAGACAATCAGTCCTAGAGTTCTAGACTCACCTCTCTGACTGCTGACATGGATAGAGGCAATGGTACAGTCACTAGATGGTGACCATACGAGAACTGAGTCTCACTGCCTGAGGGGACCAGAGCCTAAAACACAATTATAACAGTTGCCATGAATCACTCATTTAAACCACCCTTTACCTGCTTGAACACCACCCAAAAAACACCCTTTACCTGCTTGAACACCACCCAAACACACCCTTTACCTGCTTGAACACCACCCAAACACACCCTTTACCTGCTTCAACACCACACAAAATCCACCCTTTACCTGCTTGAATACCACTCAAGAAAACCACTCCTTACCTGCCAGAAACCAAGAAAACCTCCTCTTACCTGGTCAGAAACCACAAAAAAAACCTTACCTGCTTGAACACAAACCAAAAGCCACCCCTTACCTGCTTGAACACAAACCAAAAACCACCCCTTACCTGCTTGAACACAAACCAAAAAAAATATCCCTTACCTGCTTGAACACAAACCAAAAACCATCCTTTACCTGCTTGAACACAAACCACAAACCAAAAACCATCCCTTACCTGCTTGAACACAAACCAAAAATCATCCCTTACCTGCTTGAACACAAACCAAAAACCACCCCTTACCTGCCAGAACACCACCAAGACCATTTCCTCTCCTCGATCAGACTTCTTGTTGCTGGAATTGGCCGATGAAGGTCGAGTCACTTTAGCAAACTCTCCACTACCACACAGTAACTCCCGCACTGGAAAAGACTGACTCGGGATCTGCACGGCATAACAAATAATACTGATTAACTCACACCAATTAAACAAAAGTAATAACAAAACTTCACCTATGAAAGAGTAAATACTGATTTAGTGGGGGAAAATGAATTTTCTAATTACTGCCTTTGTTTTTTCCTCTCTAAACTGAACACACTTGGCCAATGTTTAGAGATAAACTTAATTTCATATAATTACCAGACTGTACATACTGTAGGCTGGTGAAGCTATTAACTCTTTGCTTCAAACAAACCCACTCTTAAAGTGTTCAAATATTATGATAAACATTATTAGAACAAGCAAATGACTGACATCCCATACCAGGTATAGTATCAGCAGGTCAGTTCACCGCTTACACTGTGCCACTGCAACACTCAGTAATTAATACTATTCACACTCTGCAGCATTCTTTTTTTCCAAGACTAATCTTAGATCAGCAGTCAAAATACGACAATGGTGGAATTACCACAAGACAAAAATGAATCAGAAACTAAACCTAATTAAACATTTCACAGAATATTTGATTATACTACAAAATAAACTTACCAAAGTTGGTCCCAATGGTACGTCCGAATGAACCAAAGCTTTACCGTCACCCCTTTCACCAAGTCCACGCCCAGCATCCTCAGGAGGGCGTGTCCTAACACCCTTGAGATGGATGACGCCACTCTCGCTGGGCAGGAGACACAGAAGGCCCTGCTGACGGTCCAGCTTTTGCACCTGCCAACTAGAACTGAGACATGAGATCTGAGACACTCGCAGCTCCACCGCACCATGACCCCCTGTCAGTTCACACTTATTCTCTACCTCTAGCGTGACCACCAACTGGTTCAAGTCAACACTGCAACACAAACACAAACAAGCACACATACACACACACATAGAGCCATACTCCCACTGCATATGCTACATACATCCCACCAGTGAAGCCTCTAAGTCATACTGCCACTATAAAGCTAAAGCTAATGCAAAAAAGAGCTCAAGTCAACTATTATGACTTTTGCGGCAGTATCCTTTACACGAGTCCCAAACTCACAACTATTATGACTTACAACTATTGTGACCCATACATGTCACCTAGTTACATCAAAGTTTTAAAAAAATCATACACTTATTTACTTTTTTTTTTTTTTTTTGTGTGTGTGTGTGTGTGTGTGGGGGGGGGGAGGAAGCAAAAAAACAACAACAACAACAACAAAAAAAACAATAACAGTAGATGCACTGATTTGCTGATATTCCAACTAACACATATTTCCCACTCAATACTGCAGATACAGCTATCAATATACGGTCATATTCATTTTTCAAAATTTTGTGGACATATTCTTTCACTTTAACGTGTGAAAATTGGCCTAGCAACCCAATCAGCTCTACTCTTTGCTGTTTAGTCACCTTCAATCATTACATCAGTGCAGTCTAAAAGAAAGGTATAAAAGAGCTAACTGTCTAGATGAAAACTTGGCCAAAATTGCTTATACATCATGCATGCCAGTGTAGCAGACATCAGGTGACTGACCACACCCAATAACCCACCAACCCCCCAGCAAATGCATAAACATGTAATGTACCTCACTCCATTTGCTGTGGCTGAAGTGGCAGAGGACTGCCCAGTGGTAGAGGGGGCGTGACTAGCTTTGCGATGGCTGTGCACAGCTAGGGCTCGCAACTGGAGAGATTCCTTCACTTTCAACATGCAGCTATGCCGCATGACTTGATGACTACACACAGTACATAATTGTATATGATCAACTTAAATTAAAATACTACTACTACTACTACTACTACTACTAAAGATGAATATATCACTTTGTCAGTACTGACACCTTGACAACTCCCGGTGACAAACTCTCTCACCTGATCCTGGAGTTGGCCGATATGAGGGCGGGCTCATAATAGAACACAATATTCCAAGGAACTTCCCGAGAGCCTGAGAGAATTGATAGAGATTCTCCCTGCATGACCAGATTGGCTCTCACCCCTTTACCAGACTCCAACCTCCCCTGAGGGAGGGGCAGCTCCAGACAGTGGGAAGCGAATGAACCTGGGGAGGTGAGAGGAGTGGCCACAGGATGGCCAGTGGGCGTGACAGGAGACACGAGAGGAGAAAGAAGGGTGGACTGGTACACAGGATGGAGTTCAGAGGTCACCTGTACAAGCACATGTATAACCAAGACACAGATCACAGCTCCACCATCTGTGAGATGTATGAGAGTAGTTATGGAGAGTTAAATAAACAGAGAAGAATAGATTCAACTAAAATGAGGTACCAGTAGGCCTGCATCAACAATGCAACTATTAAATTGCTAGAGCTTATTAAAAAGAACTAGTACACCTTCTAATTCATAGCTATACCGTATAAATAATCCTTGTATTATTTTTTGGAGAGGGGGCGTGGCAGGGAAAACAGGCACGGTAAGTTAAGGGTGCTCGCACATAGCAACGCGCGTGCACTTCTTTCCGTGAATTTAACCACAGAAATGTGGCATCCTGTTTCGTGGAATAGTACCTCGCGAATTGATAACGCGTGTGTGGGGAGAGTTCCCGCGATCAGGATATTCTCTAACTATTCCCGCGGCTTGGAAACCACGCGTGGTTTGCTGTAATAATTCTGCTGGTTTACTGTTACTCACTGTGTGGTTGCTGTCTCTGGAGACTGTGTGTGGTTGCTGTTGCTCAACCATGCCCAAGAGAATATCTGCCAAAAAGAATCTGCAACTGGCTGAAGCCACCAAAAGGAGGAAACTGCTTTATACTTCAAGCACACAACTGTTGTTACATTTTATCTCAACAAAACATATAACAAAATATAGGGAAAATTATTTTATGCTTGCACAACAAAATATACTTTGTTATAATACACCAAATAATAAAATTGCAGTAGTGGAGTCTCCTGAGCTTGACCTTGTAGCACCAGGGGCGAACGCTGAAGGTGATGCTATGAACACCACCATGTCAGTGAGCACACTCACAGCTACAGAGTTACCCCAGCTTGCTGGAGGTGATGGTGGAAGTGTTACCTCTGTAGTTGAGGAGTCCAGCTTGGTGTCAACTTCAGCAATCCTTGCGATTGAGGACCTGAGCAGTTCAATATGTAAGTCATATGATTAAATGATAAAAAAAAAGGTGTAATGCTATTCTAGCCATAACTACCAATTAAAAAAATAATTTATTGACACACAAAATAAGCAAATAAATAAATAACTATTTGATATAACACCCATTGTGAGAAATGACAGGGAAAGTACGTGGGAGAATACATCGGAGAGGGCAGGGGTGATATCAAGTACGATGACAAGGACATATATGCTGACCTAGAAGATGAGTATCAGCAGAATTTAGGAGGGGGCAGTGATGAAGCAGGTGATTCACCTGTAAATTGGTAATTCTTGTCCCCCCCTGGTTCTGTTTGATTGCGAGACAACTGGGTTGTGCATCTATGTTGATCACATCACGGACATAGCTGCCACAAAGTGATGAATCCTCCTATCACCCTCAATGATCCTACGTTCTAAGCCTTGTGAGAACTGGCCGAAACATTTCATCTGCTAGTAATAATGTACAGATATTTAACTAGTAAATTACAACTACATTTACAATGATAATTTGAAATCAATTCTATAATATTATTAATTAAGATAATACTATCGATAAATTTATAATTTATAAAGTTTCCAAGGTTTACTGGCATAACAAATAACATGCTAAGGCGTAAGAATCCTCTCTCAGTGGTACTCCGCTATTCTTAGAGACCTCATCATCCTGGCAAAAATAATTATATAAATTTAAAAAAAATGGAAAAAATATTTCTGTCTCTGTCTATTAGTGCTAGTAGCTCACAATGGGTTTGCATTTGACTTCCCTATCCTTCTGGCTGAGGTGGAACAGAAAGCAGAACTGCAGCTGACCCTCTTTCATCAGCCAATATGCATTTCAGTGATACCCTTCCTTTGCTGAGGAAGGTACTTTACTACTACTGTAGCTAAAATTAGATGTTACGTACATGCACTTATATATTAATTTGCTTTATAGCAGGATGGGGAAGTCATTTTACAAGGCTCACCTTTCGGTTTAGAGAAACTCCACAAAAAAGTCACTGGAGATGAAGTTGCAGTCAAGGCCCCTCTAAAATTAAATATAAAGCCTAATAATTATAGTTATTTGTATAAACTGTAGGAGCACACAGGGCCCTACCTGATGTATTGGCTATAGAGAGAGTCTTCAAGCACCAAGACATCAGACCACATTTGGCAGCTCTCTCCATTAGGTTCCCCCATGAGCAGACTAAGCTGTGGATACAGCAGAAGAGGATTTTCATGAGAGCAGCATCACTGATCAAAGCCATTGGAAAGCCTACACTTACCTCTACACAGGCTAAGAAGCTGGACTCTCTGGGCTTCACATTCGACTCTCTGTCACTCCTTCGCCAGCAGTGTGGAGGAACAGTAGGGTTTCAAGCGGCTTTGAAGGAGCAAGCCGCTTAGAGAGAAGCTGACAAAGGCCATTCATAAGTCCCGCTAAAGTAGCCTCCCCTGCTGCTCCGCTGCGTCCGGGCTGGCTCCAGCAGTGCCGATATCTGCTTCAGCTTCTTTTTTTTCACGCCCGGCTCTTCTCAGAGGCGAATAAACAAAAGATTTCACCTCCTCCGTATACTAGGGCGGGGCTAAAATTGGGGCGGGGTGCATGGAATTAATGTTAGCGTAGTTTTAATTTCTGTTCTGTAAACTACTTTGGACTTTATCTGAGGAATGGGGAATGGAAAAGACTTCAAATTTGGAACAGAGCTCAACCGGAGTCTAGTCAGCAAAATGTTCGATACAATTTTCAAAAAAATTATTTTTTTCACAAAAAAAAGATCTAATAGAGCGTGCAAAAGTCAATAAGTTAAAAGCAATATTGAATAAAGAAAAAATGGATCGAAGCTATTGTAGGCATCGGGTCGGAGAAGTAGTAGGCGAAGTATGGCCGCTCTAGGTGCGGTACTGGCGAAGGAGTTTTAGCTTTTGTATGAGAAGGTAGAAGGGTAATATCTCTTGAAGCGGCCACTTGTTACTTCTGAATTTAGGTATGTAGACTTCTACGGTAGTAGTAAATAAGGTCCACCTGCAGAAAACGGTCTGAATACAACAGAAAAATAAAAAATCTTCCCTAGCAACCAGACTCAATTAACCGCGTGGGAGGTGCGTGGGAAGTGTGCGAGCACCCTTAAAGAATTTTTTTAATGGTATATTAAATGATGTCTTGCAGCTTCCTTATTGAAAACCAATAATTGGTTACTAAGCAAAATAAGTGTAGAAGTAATATGTATGTAATGCATTGTGATTGTAACTTCACTAGAGTTACTCATACCAATGTCAACTACACATTAGTCTTACCGTGTCCAGCAGTAGGCGTGGTCCCAGCGAGGTGGAGAGGCGGAGACTGTTGAGAGGCACTTGACCTACATTATACACTTCCAGTCCAAGTCTCACTACCTCACCAACTAACACTCCACTAGGAACACCACACACTGCAGCCTAAACACAACAAGAAAATAAAACTATTTCAAAAATAATAAAACGTTTTAGGTTCATCTTAAAAATGTGTTGTTTTTTCCATAATTCATTCATTCATCTAGTTAAGTAACATGAACTCTCCTAAATCTAGTAGAACACTTGTGCATGTCAGTGTATGCATGAAAAACAAAGAACATGTACGTATGACACAGGCAGGGCTGCATACAGGAAGAAAAAACGAATCTAGAGGGGCAAAAACAACATTCTTAGCTGGGACAATGAGAGTAAAACACAGACACTTCATTGTACAATAGGTCTTTGCAGTGTTTACAACATGTAAAGGCATGTTGATTTTATGTTGCATAGTCAATAGTAAAATATTTTGAGTGGGGCAAAGGCTTTTCTACAGAAGTCTATTACCCCCCCCTTCCCTTCCCTTATTGCAGCCATGAAAGAGATACTCTGTTTCTCACCACTATCTTTGGCATGGGTGAGGTGACCTTCCAATGGAGTCTGTAGTCATTGCCGTACAAGTGTGACGATCTCTCCAACTTGGAATTGTTCAGTCGAGGTCCTTTCACTGCAAACTCTACTCTACCCTGGACCCCTTCAGACAGCAGAGATTGAAAGTCAGACCCCTGGTGAGCCTAACAACAAAACAGTACTGTAACAAGAGAACAATCAAGTTATCTACCCTCACTAACAACACAGCAACATTCATTGACATTTTATAATCACTCAAACTGTTCCAGAACATAAAATAAAAAAAAGAAAGAAAAAAAAAAGAGAAAAAAAATTGTTTCAATCACAGACGCAGGGAGCTGGATTAGACTTATGTACACAGAGTTTATGTAGTAAAATAAGTATAATAGCAAATTTTCTCGTTCTAATAGCCAATATTAAGTTAATTAAAATAATTCTTGCCGTGACTTGTAACCACACCCACTAACACCACCTTTCCTATCTGTACCTGGTAAAGGACATCACGGGAGGTGAGCGAGAAAGTAAGTGAACTAGCCTTATGGCTGCTGGGGGTCAGAGGTGAGTTCGATCCCGGGAGGTTGGAGTCCACGCACAGATTGAACAAGAACCCGGTGACCCGCAACTCTCCCTCGCGGAGAGGCGTGATATGGAGGTTCACCTGCAGGGGAAGTCGGGATATAGTGACGTGTGTGTGTGTGTGTGTGACACAGGAGGAGGAGTCATGCAAGCTATTCAAAGTTGCCCTCTATTTATCGGTAACTCATCTTTGCACGGGCGGGAGAAAATCATTAAGAGAAGGTGAAAAAAAAAAAAAAAAAAAAAAAAAAAAAAAAAAAAAAAAAAAAAAAAAAAGGAAAAAACTAAGATTTAAAATATTAACCTTTTGTGAAATAAATGTGACCGTCTACAGGAAAACCAGGCACAACGCGGCACCCTTCGAAACATTTTTTTTTGGTACTTACAGAGTTGTCGGCGTCCAGATATTGAGCTCTCCAAGTTTTATCGTCGTAGCTTAAGTCGTTCCCGCTATAATAGACCTAACCGTTCCCTTCTGTCGGCTTGAAACAATACATTTTTAAGAAATCGATCGATCTTTCTCGATATTTACGCACGCCGCGTTGTGCCCGGATTTCCCGTAGACGGTCACAAATATATTTACTGCAGCCGATAGAGAATACATGTAAACAAGTATCACAACTTACTTTCACTAAAACTCACCATCTTCTCCCGCTCAGGCTGCAGAAGCACACTCTTCACAACATCACACACAGCTGCAGTGGGCGTGGCATCTGATGGGGAGGACACAGACTGCCTGGTGGGAGTGGCATCCCAGATAAGGCACAGATTGGTAAGGAGAAGGGGCACCCCTTTCAGAGGGTTCTTTAAGACCACACCCACTCCAACTGACTCTGCAGTTACACACAATATGATAGCTAAGCTCACATGCAATATTTTTAGGCCTCCTTAGAAAGATATTTTAGCCCTCCATAAATGTTTCAACACCCTGAAAATTGTGAAGATCTGTGAAGCATTTGACCAAATTTTCGTCAATTGTATGGAAATTATTAGCTCTGTCTCTGGATGGGTACCCTCACCTTTCACTACAGTGTAGGGCATCTGAGTGTTATCTGTGGACTGATCCATGATCTGTACAGACTGCACGAAGTTCTCTTGAAGAACGCCTCTCACACCCATAGCTGCTCGCATCTCCAGATCCTCCCACACATCCCCACCTCCCGACTCCCTCGCCCCTGCCCCTGCCAATTTGCTGGGATCGTAATCTCTCATTCCCACCACCACATTAGTATTATTCCCACGAATGCTGCCTTCGATCTGGTGGAGATGCTGCCCCAGGGTGGTGGCATCAACATTGGTGGAAGCTCGCACTTTCGTTGTGAGCATGCTCTCTACTTTCAGACTGCTCAAGGGACCAGGTTGTGGTTCACTCTGCGTCAGTGACCCCCGTGAACACTCCTCGCTGCTGACAGAACGAGGTCTAGTGAAAGAGTCTATTCTGTCCAGAGAGAAAGGTCTTGCGAGGGATTCCTGGGATGGGGCGGTGATGAAGGTGACTCGCGTTGATTGGGGCTCAATGAATGGTACGGGCAATATAGGCACTTCTCGTACTGCAGCTGCATGAGTTTGGGATGTGGTGGGTGTGGTTAATCTGACTTGGCGAGGGACCGGTGAAGAATTCTCCTCAGATAGGAGGAGTTGCTAAAAGCACACACACAATAACACCATATCATAAATTACATACACAAGCTTTAGCATTAAAAATATAAATAAATAAAAAATAAAAAAACCACAAAATTTTTTAAAATCTTCCACTTTCAATATATTAACCCAAGGCTTCCAAAAATGATTAAAAAAAACAACAACTACAAAACAAAACAAACTAACTATTCAAAAGATAACTGCACACTGTTAGAAAATATTCCTAGAGAATCTAGAATGTAATTCAACATCAGCATTTACTCATAAATTATATGAACACCAAACAAATCTTTTTTTTTTTTAGATAACTTAACTTTGCCCGTGAGATGACCTCTCCCAGATGACAAACTCTCCCATCTGACATCCCTTACCTTACGACAATTACTACACAATGACCCTTATCACTTACATGCCTTCTACAAACTACGGGCAATAACACCCATGTGCCATGAAGACCCTTTACCTTATAGACATAGATGTAATCTTGCAGGTGTAATCGTTGAAGTGACGGAGACTGGGCACTTTCATGGGACAAGAGCTGATGGAAAGAAGCCAGTGCTTCTGATAGATTGTGGATGCTGAATGAGTGCTTAGCCAGGCAGAAGTGAGCATAGTCCTCCGCTAGCGCCCACCCTTTACCTTGATACACATCTAGGGCTTGCCGATATGCTCGCAGACTGTGGACACGCTGTAAAAGAAGCACCGACAGAAAAGTAAATACCTCAAGTACCACTTTTAAACACAATAGCTTAATCATGCACATTCTGCAAGAGAAAACCACTGTACACACCCACTGTACTTCAAACAATTCTCATGTCCTATCCTTTCTTGATAGAAACCCAAGGACTTGAAATAAAGAGGGAAACATCAGATGTATTCTCTCTCTTTCACAGGCTTTTTTTTAATAACAATACAGAATTAAAAATATTTAGTCGCTACCGTGAATCAAACCCAGGATCGCTTGCTTAACGCACAAGCGTTCTGCCACTGAGCTATGACAACCAGTCGGCAAACAAACACTCCAATTCTGTATTTATACAGTTAAGGGGTACTGCTATGCTACAGTCTCACTTTCAACAGACCAACGAAATTTCTCTTTTTTCAAAGATTCTTATCATTCATTGAATTTTTTACTCCACTAATTTATCACTCTGGGGTTCGATTCCCGGTGGTGACCAAATATTTTTTAATTCTGTATTGTAAAAAAAAAAAAAACCCTGTGAAAGAGAGAATACATCTAATGAGTAAAAGAAGGCTGAGAAAGAAATTATGGAGGGAAACATTATAAGCATTAAGGTACCTTAGTAAGTATACAGTCACACTACCACACAACACAACTGGCAGTAGGTTTCTCACCTGAGCCGCTCGCCCGTATCTGTTCCCGGCAAGAATGAGGTGGAGGGCGTACTTCCGTGGCATGGAAGGTTGGCTGCGTAAGAATGCATAAGCAGCTTGTTCTACACACACTGCACTGTGCAAATCTGCATCCTACACATACACACACACACACACACACACACACAACAGTGTCAGTCAAAAACATGTACGATACATGTGCACATGTGTACAATGCCCCATCAGCTCTGATCTATACCAGAACTTTTGTTCTTTCAGAAGAAAACACTCGGTTCTAACAAACTATAGAACAATAGCAAACACCTAAATACTCAGTTGTACATAACTAAATGCTCTCTCCAAACCCACCCCCTCTCCCCCACCCCCATATGCCATACTAATCTCGTTATGCCTACTAATTCTACTTGTAAGTCTACCTTTACAGTATCTGTTACATACATACTTGCATGAACTGTAACCTCGTCACTTTCCCCATTCACTACAACCTAGACGACACTCCAACTTCAATGTAAAACTTAACTCCACTCCAACACAGAAGCCCCACCCACTTAAACCTAGAAGCCCCACCCATTTAAACCTAGAAGCCACACCCACGTAAACCTAGAAGCCCCACCCATTTAAACCTAGAAGCCCCACCCACCTCGGCTGTCATTCTTATGCAGTGCTGAGTGAGGTCTTTGTACATTCCCTTTTCCAAGTAGATAGCTATCAGAATCATGGACGCTCGAACACCATGGTAGGGGGCCCTAGACCACAATACACAAACCAAACACACACTCATGATAATTATATGCAACATGAGAATTCAGTCTAGTTCACAGAATACAACATCGTGACGAGTACATACTCAGTCTATAATGACTTTCACCCCTCTGATTTGTGGACCATAATAGCTGGATAATGTGCACTTACAAAATTTCATAGCAAGCCACCGGTGTGGGATTAGGCCAAATCATGTTCGCGATTCAAAATTTCTCATAATTTATCCACGACAGACTGAAGAGAAAGAGAAGACAATACTCGTTTGACACCTTCACCACTACCATCCTACCACTTCAATGCACTTCACGCTAGTTACAGTATCCAGCAAGAATTTGTCATCCTTCGTATGATAATTAAATGATTCTGACTTATGTGTTCACAATGCCCATTCAGTAACACACAGAAACCCACATCATACTGGAATATGTTGTATAACACATGCAATGATGCAAGAGCTCAATACAACCACATCTTGATGGAGAGGGTCAAGATCACAGCCTAAGACTGTAGCAGCTTGCTTTAGGCTGAAGATGAAAGCCTTGGACTGGAGATGAGGAGGCGAAATGATAATAGAGAGCAATTAGCTCCAATTAACACATGCATGTGGCCACTCTTAAGTGCTATTGATATAGTCCTCTCACACGGCAAAGGGGAACATTGTCAATGTACTACAAATGTTTTTGCTTTGCTTTCCTTTTCCTCATCCTGCTATTGCTGCATTATGACCAGTACAGTGTAACTCTAATAGTTTCTTACCAAGTACTACTAATCGGTCAGAGAACACTAGTTTCAGACAGGACCTCATTTAGGAGAAAATATTATAACAATCCAATACAATAGCTTATTTATTCACTACACGCGCATGGAATTAAAAAAAAAATTCTTTAAAATTTGTAAAATATAAAATATATAAAAAAAGAAACGAACACAAAGTTGGACTGCTGGACTTACTTGCATGAGAGATTATACACTGAAATAGCTTCTTCTAAAAAAGGCACTACATCTCTCCTGGTGGATGACATGGAATAGGCAGCCATTGCACACATCTCCTACACACACAAACCGTGACTGTGACAGAATCACTAAAACCTGTATACTTATGCCCATCATGTACAGCATATTAAAGGATACTGCACAAAACTCTGTCCAATCCATGTAGATTCAGAGGAGAATACTATAGAAATGCATGCATGTATATCGCAAAATACACATACATAGACAATGGCGGATTAGCCAAATAAATTTTTCCAATAGTTTATTCTGATTGATTTTGTTCCGTTTTTTTTCTCTCCGTTTTTGACCCTTTGCTTGTAGATTAACCACTGTGTACTAACTAGGATAAAAAACCATAGAAGCTCATAATCCTAATGCGTACATACACAGCCTGTCCTATCAATTCTGGATAACACAATGAAAATTGACCACTTATTGAAAGTTAATATTGCTAGAGAAATATTAAAATCTAACTAACAAAACAAGAAAAAAAATCATTTACTGGAAATACAAGTAAACTATTTCAAAAAACCTCTACTACAAGTTTCTTATTTTTTTTCCTTCCCCTTTTCTTACTACCCATCCAAAGAGTGGCAATCTGTGCATTAGAAACTGTAACCAGAAATCACTAAACTGAACCTCACATCACGTAGTACACTTCAACCAGAAATTTAACAGCAACCAAGTAGTGGACAAAATTATGATCTCCTTCAGGACTTGCACTTGCTACATAATCAATGACAAGAAAAAGCTTAGTTTTTCTCACCACAGTGCCTGCATAGTAAAGCCATGTGGAGGCACTCTGGAAGTCCCTCTTGACCTGGTGGTAGCTGGAGAAGGCCATCTCATAATTCTGCAACAAGAAGGCCAAGTCTCCCAGCTGACGTTGCTGCATCTCCATGGAGTTGTGGGCATAGCTACACAAACACACATGAGCGTACGCATAAAAGCAGACCCACACCTATAATCAAACACATGTACACACTTCACATGTACACAACATTCCATCCACACACTAAGGTTTATATCTTTCCACTGCTATGAAATCCACAGATAGTGCAATAAAATACATGTGTTGTGAACTCCATAATACATCCTTTCATGGACATTGAGCACAAGGAGGACTAGAAAAGACTTCAAATAGCTCTTTGTCTCTTTTGACTGAAAAGATAACTACAGCAGTGTTTCTTTGTCTACAGACCTAGTAATAGCCGCAAGAAATCAAAATGCCAGGGCAAGTTAGAAATATAATATCATTCACTTCATAAACAGAGACAAATGAAGTTTATTCAATATTCCTTCATTTCTCTTATCTAATTAAAAGGATTCCTATAGCAATCCTTACAAAGTTCACAATATAAACTATTTCTGAGTCACCAGCTATACATGTGATCAATAGCTGGAGGATGAGAGCAGACACACTGCAGCCCTCTCCCTTCCTGCTCATTAAGACTCCAGTGACATTCCTTCTGTAGCCCTGCCACTGTGTGTCTACCAGGAAGATCATGGACACCCACCAACACTGACCACTGGACTTAGTTACAGCAGACTTTGAGGACAGTCTGATAAGTGACAGCACTCACACATGCACACACTCACACACTACAATGTGATCCACAGAGACATATGTAAAAGGCAGGAATGTGTGAAAGTACAGAGACATGTGGTGCCAATGTAAAATGATGAGATCTATGAATACATCAACAGTCGAAACTATAGATCCAACATAGAACAGTACCAAATATGAATCCTATATATTAAAAACTCAAATACAGCTCAAAGCCAGACACTTGAATCAATGTACTAAAGTTGGTACAGGAAAGAAGTACTGTAGGTATTGGTGATAAACTGAACAAAATTGACATGCAGACAACTTTAAGGTACTCCCAATACACTAGGATATGGGTACAAATTGCTAGAGTAATTTTCTGATTGATGCCACTACTGATGGCTGCTTCAAATAGCTCAGCCCTATGCATGTTGACACAGCATTGCTACGAATCCTACCTATGTACAGTACTTCCAGCTAAAAGAGCAAACTTGTTGAAATTTTGACTGTGTTATTGTTTTTATTCCACTGCAGGGAAACCAAAAAGTCTACAAAGTTTATTTTTTGTATGTAGATGTATTAAGGCTATGTTAATAGGTACATCAAATTAGTTTGTGGTTTTTTGGTTATTGGTGTGGTAGGTGACACCTTGAAGAGGCTAAATTTTATCGTTTTCAAAATTTGATGTGTTTAAGCCAGGAAAAAAACAATTTTATACTTGGACCTTTCTCACTTAGCACATACAAAATATGTAATGTGAAGTTTATTTAAAAAATAAATTGGTGCACCAAATTTATTTCATTACTCAAAAATTTCAAAATTTATGGCCAAAAATGTAGCAAAAAAGTGCCAAAAGTGTTTAAGCCAGCATATACTTGGAGCTTTCTAGACTTGTCAGAACATAGAGTAATAATTGAAGTTTCATATATATTTTTTGTGTGTGTTGAAATATAATATTTAGTGGAAAAGTTTGGAAAATTTTGGCTGACTATCAGCTTTTGCGGCAGAGATCGCCATTTGATGACGTCAGATGACGTTTATTCAGCTTTTAGCGGTATGCCTTCACGTAATCGCTACGTAAAAGCTTAGCGCAGGCGCACTCAAGTCAATTATTGCCGGGCGGCAAAAAAGCAGGTAACACTACTTATTGTGTTTCTTTCTCCGGGTGCAAGCTAAGGCGTTCTTGGAAGTGGTAGCTAGTTTCTGCACTTTGGCCAGGAAATAAGTTTCTTGTTGTCCATCTAGAGGACGTACTAGGAGGGGACTGGCTGTACTGCTGTTTAGAACCAGGTGAAGCCGAAAACAGAGGAACTAAGCGTTCCTGAAATGCCTGCCAAGAATGGATACGCAGAGGCACCTTGATGAGAGGATTCAGTGATTGTAGCACCTCTTCTGCGCTCTGGATCAGTAGCTAAGATCTGAGTAATCAGTGATTTAGATTTTAGTTGACAAGTTATGTCTAAACTAGTAGTTTCAGAATAGTTAGCTAGGTTGTAAACAAGACTTGGGAGACCTGGAGAGAAAAATATAGTTCATAATGTGAACTAATACTTAATATTGCTGTATCTAATTTTGCTATATGTGCTAGGCTGCACACTGATGTGTGAAACATTCATCCGTCCTGATTCCACCTCACTCTGACAGGCACTTTTCAGGCTCTTCTGGAATCCCTCTGATGTTGTCATTAGTCATAATATTATATTGTCACACATTTACATTATATTTTTACCAGTTTTCTGTTATGAAGGTGCATTATCAAGAATGAATTAATCTAGGCATGGCATTTAAATAAAAAATCTGATATAGCAACTTTATAATAAAGAAAATGTATATAAATTATGTGTTCCAGAAGAGTGACTGGTCAGCATTGGCATAGTGTAGGCTTGGTGTGGGTTCTTTAGTCCAAGTTTACCAGTGGCATCATCTACTGACAGCTTCAACAATGACTAATACTTACTAGATGACCTTGAGCATCACCAGGAGAGGGTCAGCAGGGCCTGCTACATTATCTTTGCTGGAAAATACTTCTGGTATTAATAGTTTTAGCAATATCAACCAGTAATTTAAACTATTCTCGTTAGCTGTGTGAGTTATCGCAGTTGAATAAAGTTAATTAGCACGCAGCAATTTCTAATAAGGGAAAGTACCTACACGCGGGCAAGAAATTAATAGGGAAAGTACCGTTTGGACCGCATCATAAGGACGAATTCAACACGGGTGAGGATTGAATGACGATCCGGTGACAACACGGTAGAAAATAATGACGACAAAATAAAATGGCGATAATGTATTAGAGTCTATGGGAGAAGTCTGGTTTGAAATTTATGAGGAACCTTGTGGTGCTGTGTTTGTATTAACCTATATTTTAAGTGACAAGAAATTTGTAACTACAGTTTTGTGAGATAAAATTGATCATATCATAGTGTTTCAAAAAGTTTGCTCTTTAAGCTGGAAGCACTTTATCTGATTTAGACTAATTCATCCTTATGGTAGCTAGTAATACATTACCAAACTACTCACTGAGGAATCAGGACAAGAATTTTACTATCGGCTCGCACTTCAAAGCTCCGCCCACAAACCTCACCCACCAATACACCCTCATTCTTCTCCTTACCCTTGTTCATCAGTGATAACATTGTTGGGTCCTCCGAAGACCTTGGGCAGTCCTTTGAACATGTTACTGAAACTCCTCCTCATGCTTCTACGACTGGCCAACTACAAACAAACAAACAAACAAACACATACAGAAATACCAGCTTACATTGAGTCAGTGGGAGGCTATACGTATTTATACTTACACAATACATCAAAATACATACATATTCATAGAACAATGCAGCTGATAATTTCATTATTTGAAATTCTCAAATGTATGCTTTAAGTAATAATTATAACAGCAGCAGAAAGAATGAATGTAATTTGCTATCTTTAAACCAAGAAATGGTTACAGATGAAGAAAAAATACCAAAGCAGCTTCCCACATCACAGCCAGTACAGATATTCATTTGCTGGTTAACACCACACCCCTCACACTTACCCATTCATTGACACTCTTGAGTACGTCATTTAAATGTGGGAGGAGTTTCTTGGACACCAGGCCAGACACAAATGACCTGATGGCGCGATGATCCTCTTCAGTTAGACACCTTCCATACCGGAATCCCGTCTCCTCGCCACTATGCTCCCTACCTCCTGCTCCTCCCTCATGATTCTGCAGCCCCGCCTCCGACGACTGGGATGAGACGTCTCCAGATCCATTCCCATGAGAGGATGTGCTGCTTGCAACAAACTGAGACAGAGGGTCACCGCCTGGCTCAATGGCTGAGGCTGATTCTGCTGATTCCATTCCGATTCCAATGAGCTGTGGCTCCTCACGAACACGCTCAATTTTTGTAATGTTTGGAGAGCTATCTGCCGACACAGGACCGTTGGCTTTCTCTTTCGAGTTTCTCTTGGACAGTCGCAGCCTGTTAAATGGACTATCAACCTCGTCCTATTAAGACACACAAACACACATTAACACATGTACATACATTAACACACAAACATACATACATAAAAACAAACACACATATGTACATCAACAATCAACACACAATACATACGTCACCACATATACACACACAATATTCCAAGAATGCCTTAATCTGCCATTCACTTCAACTCAGAAGCTTCAGAAGAGAAGTGGCATCTTAACTACCAATAGCTATGGCATGCACAACCTACTAGACCTTCCTAAATATAACTAAATTGACCCAACTCAATTCACCTACGAGAAATGACCAGATTAGAAAAAAAAATTTTAATTTAAAACAACATCATCAATTACATCAGCAAATCCATAAGAAATTCCTTGACCAAAAAACAACTGAAATGTTATTCATGTATAAGAATATATGACTCTCAACAATGGTTGATATATTGAGACTCTACAACACCCCCTCCTTGGTTATAAAGCAGTTCTGACCATCTTCCCCTACACTGACAATGAAGTGCAACAAAAAAATATTCAAAACGAAGATCATCCACCTCATAAAATGTTTAAGTCATAGCTAAAGGGACACTAAACTTCATCTGCCATACACTGCATCAATTGTCACACACATCTTGAATTGGATGTGCGACAATACTTTTATCCTCTGTAGTGGCTGGTAAAACTTGTGCTTGACTAGAACTTTACTTTGAAAAAAAAAAAGCATTGTTATGTTTACTATGAATTTAACATATTATACAAAAGACCATTATTAATATCTTACACCTATGACCTCATTAGCCCCGCCTCTAATCCATGATCCAACCACACACAGAGAGTTGAAATATTAAAGGGTGGGACAGGTAAAGATAAGAAAGAATGAGAGATGTACCTGACTGTAACTTCTGGGACTGGTCGTCATGACATGTTGTCCCGTCCACAGGTCAGGCGCTGGCTTGACCTTGTGCTGTGAGCTGGGAGAGGAAGAGGAAGAGAGGCTATTCACCTGTAGCATCAGACAGTTGCTGTCTCCATAATTACCCTTCACCAAAGAGTAGTTCTCTTGAGCCCTAACACACACACACACACACACACACACACACACACACACACACAGCATAAGTGCGGAAAGTGGTCACTAACAGTTTGGTCTCAACTCCCATATAACTACAAGGTGCCTCCACTGCTACATAAATAGCGTATACAAAACAAGAAATTGATTTTTATCAAAAACTGCAGTGACGTGCAGAGTGGAGGAATAGGAAAAAGCAGAAATTAAGCACAAATTCTCTCCTAGTAGCTGATTACTGAACGATTTCCACAATTCAAATACTGTCACATGACAGAAAGTATTGCCATCTCACATGCCTCTCCCAGTGGTTTTCCAAACCCGCATATTAATTACTTTCACAGTAGCTAAATTATTAATTTTGTGGACAATAAGTCTTAAGACATTAGTGAACCCATCCAGAAACCTAAAAAAAAGCAATATATCAAACACAATGTAAACAACAAGCACAACGACGTGACAACCTTGCCCAAAGCTAAATCCCACATTTGGATGTAATGAAAAATTAAACACTTTCCATCCACGCATTCACTGTCCTGCAGAGTAGCCACTCTACTAGAACACACCAATGAATGCATGTGCCACAACTACCTACAAGCACAATGGAAGCTACTCATAGGCTGGTATGTGATTGATGCGAGACTAGCAAAAAAATATGATGAGCTCAGGACTTCCTATTAGAGTTACACTGCAAGAACAAATTGGAGGAACAGCTACAAGGCTAGGCTAACTGTTGTATCCACCAACACCTCCAGTGACAAACCGCTCCTTGGTATAATTACCAGCACACGCAAGTGCGGGCAGGGTAACCCTTACAAAAATCAATAGCAGCAGCTCAGATGCAGCATACATTGGACACTTATTGCTGCATGCGTGCAACCGTGCTTATGTGCTACATAAATGTATTCCGCATGCATGTGAAAATATTGTATGCAAGATACGTACAGAATGCTCGCATGCACAAAATATGTACGCAAAATGTAAGTAAAACTTACTTTTGCACGGGTAATGTGTACAGGGAAGATGTAGATTGCACATATGCACAAATAACATATGCAAGATAGATGCACAAAAAGTAATATATGCAGGATAGATGCAAATTGCATATATATACAAATAACATATGCAAGATAAAAGATTTTAAAGATAACATAAATCTAAAAGCGAACAAACACATAATTATGATGTGTATAAATCTAATAAACCCCATAAGGATTGATGTCATAGCTACTCTCTGTATAGTCACTACTAGCAGAGCAGCTGGAAACACTTTCAATGGAGTATGTTGTGTTCTTGAATAATTGCCTTCCCTAGGAGTGACACACGTTGCTCTTGTATCAGCAGGTCTAACACTCAGATCATAGAGTGAACTGTATCAGCAGGTCTAACACTCAGATCATAGAGTGAACTGTATCAGCAGGTCTAACACTCAGATCATAGAGTGAACTGTATCAGCAGGTCTAACACTCAAATCATAGAGTGAACTGTATCAGCAGGTCTAACACTCAGATCATAGAGTGAACTGTATCAGCAGGTCTAACACTCAAATCATAGAGTGAACTGTATCAGCAGGTCTAACACTCAAATCATAGAGTGAACTGTATCAGCAGGTCTAACACTCAGATCATAGAGTGAACTGCATTCCAATAAACTAGGTTCTTGACAACAAGATCAAATAGAGGATTGATGAGGCAAATTTCTGTTCTAGAGGTGCAGGCTTTCCTATAAAAATGTACAGTAGTTGTGCATTGAGTCCTAGCCTCTGCTTAGTTATTTGATTCACTTTTTTAAGAAGATTCTCAAGATATTTTTTTTAAAACCAATTACACGCAAATAAACATTTTAATTGCGCCTTATGTAATGCAGTCACGGGCGCACGCGAGACACAGAGGATTGGTTGCTTGGTGGGTAGGTGATACTAAACAAAAGAAAAAAGAAGATGAACGGTTGAAGATTGCCTCGGGGACAGTATTATCGAACGATAGAGTACGCTCTAGGCTATTGGGAAAGCATAAATTTGACGCTAAGGAACTGTTCCCGACTTAAAAATAACAAAGTACTCGCACTGTTTGGCAAAAACTTTTATGGCATCACACTGAGGCTCTTAGTAAGCACACTAGTAAGGTTGGAAGTATGGTTTCATGGCTGAAGCAGTTTGCTACTTGATCATAGAGGTAAGAGAAAGTGTTTTTGCACACATCTGTCTTACATTCAGGAAGAATTTGTTGATATTCATTTAGGGTGTGTTTTATTTTGAACTGAGCAATCTGTTATACATTTTGTGAACAGAGAAGCTTTTTATGGTTTTTGTGTATGAAAACAGGTACATCACAAATAAATGATAGAATATTTGAGTGTATTCAGTTTGGTACTCCAAGGTGTCTTTACTTTTGATGTGCTGGTAGGCTGCATTGTTGACAGAATAGTTGGTGATCTTACCTTCAAGTGCAACTAGTTATAGCATAATAGAAGTATACGTCAGAGGGCTCCCTGCAGTCTCACCTGTTGTATAACAATATTTATTTTTACTTATTGCTATAAAGAATGTGCACCAGAGTTACTGCCATCCTTGTCACTGCCATGCATAGCAGCATAATGAATGTGTGCTGCACACATACAACATCTATATATGCCTCAGAATTGCGTGCTGCATGTGTGCCTACAGTATTTACACATGCATCCCTTTTGTCTTGCATGCACTGTGCACTCATCCTGCGCACACGCTCAAATTTTAGCATGCAGCACATATTCTGCATATGTGCAGGATATGGTTAAAATAAGTGCAACTTGTATGCCACATATGAGCTGGCTGCACACATTTGTGAGTGTCACACACATGCAGCATTTTTGTAAGGGAAAGCTATCGTATATGTAGTTGTGACCAAAATTTTGGCCAATCTATAAGTTTATGAATCCAACACACTTCAAACTCATAGGCAACGATTGAGTTTAGAAAATAAACAGCAATTTTTACTTTTCTGAACTTGAGTTTACTCAAAGTTATGTGCATAATCTTGGTTTTTGTCAGTGAATTTGATGGCTATAGCCACACCTATTAATTACAACATTCACTATGATTCGTACCATCTTACTATTTTGTACTAAATATCTAATGGGTAAAAAATCTAGTGTGCAGGTCCAATGCTCATCTTAACTCCAGTTAAAACTACGTAATGATGTCCACAATAGATGGATCAATGGAGATTACCACATATAAACAGGCACAGCCACGTGCGTTCATACTCAGTTCACTTTTACACATACTTTATAAGTCCAAACTTAAACGTTGCGCCTAGTTGTCGCACGCCTTAAAACTTTATGTTTATGTCACAGGTATTTTCCAATGATGGTAGTTAAAGCAATGCATTGTACACATACACCAACACTAACAAATACCTCACGTATGATGCACTCAATAACACAGGAAGGTTCTATTAAAACTCTGCCCACCGAAGGGGAAAAAATTAAAAAATTAAAAATAAAAATAATAATAAAAAAAAAAAAAGAAGAAAGTTTTTGTACCAAATACTTTTATGTATTATACTTTAAGAGTGCCGTTGTAATTCCACACACTGACCAACACAAGCAAATTGTGATGATGTGACGGACTATTCCTTCTACTGCCTCTGCCAAACCTTTTGCCCCACCCCCTGCCAACCTCCCCTCCCCCGCCCCACCCACCCACCCTACCCCTCCTCCCCCCCTACTCACTTCTTGTACTCGCCAGTGGAGCCCCCAGCATCATGGAGCAGTAGATGGAAACAGTAGAGATGAGGCAGCAGCCATTTGGGGTACTTGTGCTTCTCTGACTCGTTCTGCTTCACATACAATGCAGAAAACTCCTCCAATGGATCCAATGAAGTACTGCTAATTACAAACACAACTAAACACACAAACACACACATACACACAAATGAAAGATATATACAACACACTGACTATCACGTTCACGCTCCATACACACACACATGGCATTAACAGAGCACACCAACTACCCAACTGCTAGTACAAAGCTAATATTATACTTACAACCGATTTAAATAGATCTGACTCTGGGGAACTACAAGTCCCCACCCACCGTGTTCCCCTCACCTGCCACATAATGCTTGATAGGCTCGTGGTCCGACTGCTTCAGGAAATCCAAGTAAGTGTTACGATACGCTTCAAACCATGGAGTAGATGCTGGAACAAAGTGAGAGATAGACTCACCTTTTATATTCAGAACATTTACATAGTACACATGTATTGAAATGGAACAACCAAAACTAGCAGAAAGAATTGAGACTACTAGACGGAAATGGGGGGAACAATTTTTTTTGTAGAGGAAATAAAACTTACAAGTGACTTTTCCCTCCTTTTAGTGACTTGTACAATCACAGAACGACTCACAATAATGCAATACTTACACTCACATATACGTACCAGTCTCTTCACACACACACACATACTCATACAATGTATGACAACATCTTCAAGAAATCCCCATTCCTATGTAATTTATTCCTTCTGTCTATTAGACTTCAAAAATACTAATTTGCCTTTCAAACGCTCGCCCAACTACGTACGTACCAATGGCCGTGACTCCACCAATGTGGACTGACCCTCCCGGGGTAGTCGTGGAATTCTGAACCATCTCCCCCAACATGATGCGAAGCTTTCCATCTGGAATGGGTTCTGATGACGGCTCTGAGAACCTCAACCGCACATTACGTACATTGTATTGATGACCCTGGATATCTTTCAGGGGAACTGCAAGTAGAGAAAGAAGAAAGGGGAGAGTGAGGGGAGAGATGAGATGATAAATGGGAAATATATGGGTAGGAGACAGTGAGTGGGTGAGGAGGAGGAGGAGAGTGAGTGGGTGGGGAGGAGAGAGAGTGTGTTATGAGGGGAGAGAGAGAGGATGGGGAGGGGAGCAAGTGGGTGGGAAGAAGCGTGGGATGAGTGGAACTAATGGGACACACATCACTTCTGCAAATAAACTTGGAGCTGTTTCAAGCTTAAGGTATTTTCAGTTACTAATAAATAAATCATATACACAGCAGCTACTGGCTGCAAAAGATCCGACTATCACTCAAAAAATCGCTAAATATAAATATGTTAACATGAGTACTGGTGGTCTGTTATAGAAACCAATTAAATGGGCTACACTTTTCTGAAACGTAGCTTCGTCCTTATAAGAAACTGAGAAATTCATCTTTGCCAGCAATTACAGTGGCATCTACCAGCTGATAAGCATATCTTTGACTGTCCTACAATGTGTATTCCAGCTCATGCTTTCTGGTTCACCACATTCCCCCTTAAAACACCTAATTTTACACTCACCATTGCTGCTGAGGGCGCAAAATGGCTTCAAAAGTTCAAAAAATTTCATGTTATTCTTGGAGCATATCTGTTCCACAGCTTCTGTAGTCCTCACAGCCACCTGAATAGGAAAGGTGGCTCTCATAAGACTCTCAACTGACTGTGTGGACTTCGCCATCTCAGACCGTCTGCTCCTCCTGCAGACAAAGAAACACAGTACAAAATTGGCACCATTTTGTACACATCAACAGCTTTTCAGCTGCCAATAATTTAGGCCTACATCAAGAACTCTACACACCTCACCTAGCTCTTCTCCACTTTCCCTTCTACCTAATACTCAACACCACATGGATGCCAACAGACGATGTACCGCTGCGACCCCATGCGCCATTTTTATCTGTATACTCTGCCCTTGGGTGTCACGTGAAATGTCACGTGTCATCATTCTGAAAAGGTTTGATGTTCAATTCAGTTGTTGTTTCTAGGATCGTCTGCTAGCGTCTTTTCTGGTAGCTTCCTGCCCGGGGAGGATTAAGTGGTAGAAATTTCTTGGGGTAAAGTGAAGGACCGGCTTTCTGCCGTAACTACCGTATGCTAGAAGTAATCCGTAGATTCTGAAGTAGTAGGGGAACTGTTTAGTATTTGAAGTGAACTCTCCAACAGTCTCCTAGGAAGAACGAGGGCGGAAATGTCCGATAGAAAAGCCCAGATTCTCAATTTGAGTCCATCTACGGACTTATTTTTTAAAGGTATTAATATTGAAAGTATGTAAGGTGTGCTTTAATTCAAGGTCTTGCATTTTATTTTATTGGTTTGGTTAAATTTGTTATAGTATAATTCAAATTTACCACTATGTTATCTCATCAAAATACTTTTCATCAGCCCTTAAGCCATGAGTAACATTGGGCATTTCTGGAGAGAGCGCATCAATAATTTAAAGTGATTGATTCAGCTGAGAAAGTAATGATTAGCACATCTGTTGCAGTTAGAATGCATGACTTTATATGGTATGGTCATCATGCTTATTGCACATAATGGAAAGTAGGAGTTTCATGTAAATCGACCACTGGACCTTTACTCTTCATCTATTGTGATGCTAAGTAAATCCATGTGTAGTTAGAGACATTACCTTGCAGGCCAAGATGTAATAGGGCTTGTTACAGCTGATGTCAGCAAATTAGTGTCAGTATCCTTTATCAAGATTACTCAGAATTCCCGATCGAAACGTGTATATGCATGTGTGTGTGTGTGTGTGACACTAAGTCAGTACTGTAATTTCCCTGTGTTCCTCATGGAGTGGTTCACAGTGTCCCAAAGTGTTGCATTATTAGACTCGCACGACAAGTTGTTATGGATGTTTCTGGAACTTTGTTCTAAACTGAAACTGACCCTACCAGACCAGCACCAATCAGCAGTTGTGTTGCTATTGAGGGAGTTGCCTTTAAATAGATTATATACTTCAAGCATTTATGTCACTTGTGTTTTACCTTGACGAGTCCGTGTTCACCAAATCCACCCACACACTCACACCTATTTCTTTGTTTGTTGTGTTCTCAGTGTAAATGTTAGGAACAGTTAGTCTATTGTCTGTTTGTTATGTTAGTCATTATGTGAAAACTTGTTGTGTTTGTTTGTTTGTTTGTATTGACAGGTCCTTTCTCGGAAGTGGTGACATCCACCCTTACATTGCAGAATCCAACCAATGACCCAGTTATATTCAAGGTGAAGACTACGGCCCCCAAGCACTACTGTGTCAGACCTAACAGTGGATTGCTGAATGGCCTAGAAAGCATTGTTATAAATGGTAAGCTGTAACACATCTACAATTGTGTTATCTCCCTACTAGTATGTACATATATGCTTATATATATTATTGTATATTTGTGTGTGTATAATCTATATAATGTAATTGTTATTCTGTAAGCTGAGTTGCTCGAGTATTCCTATTTTGAACACCAGGGAGCACTATAGAAAACATTGTTGAGAATCTTGCATTCTCTAATTATCTTTGTTCATTGTTAACTGCTGTGTTTGGTATGTCTAACTCCTAATTGTTAAGCAGGATCCTTTAAGTGTCAATTAACACAGAAATAATAGGTACGCCATAATGTTTGTAAGAGTATTATTATTAAATCGTTTAATATCCTAAGGCAATTATTAGGGAAGTATCGAAGAAGCAGAAATGTAGCAAGGTTGCAGTAATGTGCATACATGGCAAACACTGAGATGGTGCAGTGTCTCTGTCAGCTTATAACTAAGCACCATTAGAAGTCAAGTGAGTGAGAGTTACAATATTTGAAGCATCCAATTTTATTTGCTCAAAGTATTAGCATGAGACCTGCCACTCCTACTCTCTCTACTGAGTCAGTCTGTAGTATATGTGAGATGTAGGTAGTAATTATTCTAGATTGCCTTTTTCAGTGGCAACATTCAATTTTAATGACTGGACTTGACAACGTGATACCTAAGAGAACACTTCATTATTATTATTATTATTATTATTATTGCTGTTGTGATTATTATAACTTATGGGCGGTTCTGGTGTAAATCATGCTGGTGTCTTTACAGCTTTAGTAAAATTATCTGAAGTTTGCACTGGGACTGACTCCAGTTGCCGAGATATGTTAGCACTGCCTTAGGACAATTTACAAGTTCCAGTATAATAATGGTGTTAATTAGCCTACCAAATTATCATCTTTACAAACGTTCATACCTCACTGGATATAGTGTTACAAACTCGTGCCCCATTGTTAGTGTGTTTGACAGTATGTGAAACTAGCAGCTACACAAACTGTCTGGTGAGCTTAGCAGGTCTCAATGTGAGCCTAATATACCTCTGTTTTAAGGGTGGCCGCACATAGCAACGCGCACTGCCTGTAGATCCGGACATTAATTTATTCCCCGCCAATACCCCACCATTTGATAATACGCGAGCAGAAACTATCGCGCAGTAGTAGCAGAAGTATACTTTGCGAAGTTGTAGTGTTTTAGTTTAGCTTCTTGTTGTCTCATATCCGTTTACAGCAACTCTCCATACGTCGTCTGAGCTCACGCAGCAAGGTGCACCAGGCTGCATCTCCTCCTGTAGCCGTTCTCTTGACTCTGCGCACCTGAACTCAAGCGGATGGATATACCAGGCTCGATTTCTGCGGAGCGAAGACTTCCCAAGCTGCGCAGATCTAATACCTTCACCTATGGCTATCTCCAATAAACTGCTCTCTCTTCTGACTCACTTATTATTGTTGTATTGATGTTTGTTTACTCTTGATATAGGCGGGCTCTTTTTAGAACCAATACAAACTAATTGAAAAAAAAATTGCTCGCGTACTCGTAAGTACGAGATATGGGGGTGGGGCTATTTCTTAAGAATTGCGAGTGGAATTAAAGTTCCAAATTTTGTAACAGTTTTTCTTGGAATCTAATAATGAGAACGGCACAAAAATTTTATACACGGGTAAACCAAAAAAAAATGAACTGCACCACGTTGAGAATTTTTCAATATCTTATAAATAGAAAAAAATGCGAATATATCATAAAGTAATATTGAAATGGATAAGAACTCTTTGTCTTGCAGTAGAGTATCGGCTCGGCTAGTAGTGCACCAAATTGCGGAGCTCCAACTTACCGCACCGCTCCAAAAAATTGCTACAAAGTTTTATAACCAGGCCCCGATATTTCCTCCAGATTAGCTCTAAAATTAGTGAGCGGCTCCTTCGGCAGGTACTGTGTCCTTGTGTTATAGTAGAGAAGCCCCTGTAAGTATACAATAGTAGTAATCGTGCATAGCAACCATCAACAAAAAATTGCGTAGGCGGTGTGCGGCCACCCTTAACAGAGTAAAGTGAGCTGACTGTGAGATTCTGAGCTGTAATAAAAGGCCTTCACTGTTAAAACTACACAGCTGTTAGTGTTACTTGATTTATCTATGAAATGAGTGTACCTGAGTAAGTTAAGTATGGTTAGAACTCGCAGATGACTTGAGATTGTCTTTATGTCTGATGACTAATAGTATTAAATAAAATTAAAAAAAGAAGGAAAAAAAGGAAGACTAATAAAATAGTTGCATAGTTATTGAGGGAAGCTGTACTTATTGCTAAGTAGGCTTGTTGCTTAATGTTGGTCCAGTTAATTTCTTTTTACTCCTGATTATCTCTATTTCTATCAGTCATAGAGGTCCTTTATCTGGTGGTTAGACTGGAGCATTATTTACCTGATTACTGGACCTTCCCCCTCCCCCCTTCTTTGACCTTCACGGAGATAATTTACGCCAGGTTTTCTGTAGATGGCTAATTCCCCTTGACATGTCAGTAATATCGTTATTTTGTTGTGGAAAAAAAACCTTGTCTTTTTTCTTTCTTTTTTTCCCTTTCTTTCATTCCCTCCGTCCTAAGTCTTACCATGCCTCCCTGGACATATTTCATGGAAGTTAATTAAATAGAGACTAATGGGATACAAGTGTAGCAGATCATAAACATGTTGCTATAGACTTGTAATACCACCGCAAGTTAATAAATTTCGGGAGGATCCTGGCAGTTTATGAATCTTGAATATCTCACACATATCTGCTGGTGGTGCCACACCCACCTTTCTTTGTTGATCATGAATAATATTAAATTAATTAATACAAATTATGAATCACTGATAATGATATCCGATAAGAGTTGGATTACATACTGGCATAGTGCCATCGATTGAGTTGTCTAATTGAGGGTGACCTGGTAATTACTCCTGGCTTTGCTCCATTACCTCTTGATATGATTATGGAAGCACATGATCTTTCATAGTGATAGGTCTGGAAGAATTAAATTGGAATTTCCATTATGTGTTAATGATGATTCTGTTTGTTAAAAAGGAATGGTTAACTGAGGTAAACACACTTATATTGCTTCATAATTTCTTTCTCAGCCTTCTTTTACTCGTTAGATGTATATTTTTTTTAACAATACAGAATTTAAAATATTGATACAGAATTGGAGTGTTTGTTAGCGACCAAATATTTTTAATTCTGTATTGTTTTAAAAAAAAAAGCCTGTGAAAGAGAGAGAATACATCTAACTTAGATTGCTGTGGAATAACAGCACACATGCACTGAGGAGTAGCCCTAAGAACAGCAAATTGTGTTCAGGCTTCTTGTGAGCCCACCTCTCATCATTTATTACGTGATCGTATAACTTTCTTCCGTGGTTGTTGTTGTTGTTTGTTTGTTTGTTTGTTTTGTTTTTACATCTGGTATTTTCTTTGAGAATTTCCACATCTCACAAGTGTTCAATGTTTTCCCATATTGAACACTGCTTATTTAACGCCCCTAGGTGCCTGTGCGTAATTCTGAACAACTGAATTTTTAGAAGTATGATCGAGCTACCTCTGAACATTGACTTTACCTTATGTTTAACATTTTATTACACTCATCCTGCAATATTGGGATGACATTTCACTCTCACACTTGTATTTTCATGAGCTAAAGGCGAGTGAAAATACTTATGTGTGTTCGTGAAATATTTCCGTACATTATACACTGACTCATGCAATAAGTATTATATATAATATTGTAATCAGACTTCATTTTTGTTATTGTATATTGTCTCTTGAACTTTTACAACTTCACACTGTTGCACTTTACCTTATCGGTAGTTTAAATCCATAGTTGTCTTTATTTATTTAGTGTGTGTGTGTGTGTGTGTGGTACAGTTATGCTACAGCCAATGGAAGGGGGTGTGGCCAACAGGACGAAGCACAAGTTCATGGTCCAAACAATGATGGCGCCTCCAGATTTCCTATTGGAAAACCTGGACGCAGTGGTGAGTGTGTATGTGTTTGCTTGGTGGTTAGTGTGTATGTGTGTGCATGGTGGTTAGTGTGTATGTGTGTGCATGGTGGTTAGTGTGTATGTGTGTGCATGGTGGTTAGTGTGTATGTGTGTGCATGGTGGTTAGTGTGTATGTGTGTGTGCATGGTGGTTAGTGTGTATGTGTGTGCTTGTGTTCGGAATATTTGACATAACTAAGTTATGAATGAGGTGATAATGGAAGCACTAGTGCATGAAGGTTAGAATTACATAATTATGTAATGTGTCATATAGCGGCATCAGGGGTGTGATGGGAGGAATCCATGGCTTAGTAGTCTGAATGCCTACATGTTGTTGTTGTTTTGTTTTGTTTTGTTTTTCTTTTTTTACTTGTAATTATTTATTAACCCTCAGCACACATGCGCAAGAGGGTTGCAGTAGTCGTCCTGTCTGTTTGCCTGTCATGCTCTGATTTTGGAGATTACTGACAATTAACCATTGATTTTGATAAGGACTTACTCAGGACGAAAATTTAAAGACCTGCTACTTGTGCTACTTTTTAATTTCGGGCTAATTGTTGGAAGCTTTTAGCTCTGCGTAGGTACCAGCTTTTGTAGGTAATGCCCCCTAGCATCATGTCATAATCACGTGAGCAAATAATTTGTTGCAGCCAGTGGTGTAGTTGGCTTTATGCTCAGGGAAGTTGACGGAGTTGAAAGATGTGAAGTTTCGCGTTGAAAATGTATACCAGTGGGTATTTCTGGCTAGTTTAGCTTCAAAAAGACAGCGTTTCCATGTACCATTTTCATTGCTCGAGGTATATTGATGCCTCATTAAAATAGCTAATAGATTGCTTGTTCTTTTATATTTTGATAGCTAGGTAGTGTTTAATAGCACTGAGGGTTCGCACCTTTGGTGCTACATTTATTTATAAGCTGTTCAGTGACAGATACTTTAGATTTTACATGTGCAAGCTATCAGTCAAGGGATATTTTCCACTGGTTTATTCTTTGTCAGCAACTATTTCGGTATTGAAATAGATTATTGCTACTATGAAATTAAAGTCGGGAAACCAAAACTATGCCACTCTAAATTAAGTTGGAAAGTAAGCATGACTAATGATTTCCTACTTATTCCCTTAGTGAAGTAGTTTCACTGTGATGATATGTGGGAGGCAGTAATTGCTCTACCTTTTGAATGGAAAGCTGAGATAGTTTTCCTGTGGAAAAAGCGAACACTAACTGTAATTACAGTATTTTTATACTAAGTGAATCAGGAATTGGACACTTAACAACGGTTTCAGCCACTCAAATTTGGTGTCAGTGTAGCTAAAGGGTAGGAGATACCAGTGGGCCAATAAAAAGAAAATTAAAAAAAAAATTTTTTTTGTTGTCGGTGTTTGGGCTCTACTGTACATTTTTTATTTTACGTAATTGGTCCCTTTTCCCAAGTACTGTCACATATGTGTCGTGAATAGTTTGTACTTTTTTCTATGTTTTTGGCTTGTTATTTTGTGTGCAGTGGTCCAGTACAAGCAAGAGTTTACTGATGGACTCCAAGCTGCAGTGTGTGTTTGTGGATGAAGCTCCTTCATCTACAGCATCAGCTGGAACTGCCAACTCAGGTTCTGGCCCTCAACCATCTTCATCAGTAGTAAGCTTGTGGAAGTGAGGTTGTGGAGGGGAACAGGTTCATTTAGGTGGGTGTAGGTTGGAAGTTCATGCTTGTATGCTCGAGTTAATGAGTGTGTGGGCAAGTAGGCGTGAAAGAAGAAGTCTCTGTACTACAGCATTACACAACGTTTTCTTTCTCACCATCCAAGCAATGTCTCTAATATCCTTGATGTATCAGTCTTCTACTAATGTAGCTAGAGGTCCATTGGACCCCGATCTCAAGCACTAAAGGACTGGGATATTCTGCAAGCAGTCTAATATTATAGGCCAAATTCTAGTCCGCGTTAAAGAATTGAGTGTCATGTGACCGAGTGTATACTGTTTGTATGTGTGTGTGGGATTTGTACGTGAGAGTGTGAGGTTTGTATGTGTGTGTGCGACAAGTGAGTGTGTATGTGCATGTGTTTGTCAGGAGGAGCCCATGCAAACAGATGAGACTCCCTCTCCACTGGCTCCAACAGACTCCAAGAAGCAGAGTCAGGAAGGTCACGTGGTACAGGAGGGTGTAGCGGCAGTTTCGGCTGCACCTTCTAATAGTGGTGGTTCTTCTTCCTCTCTCCCTTCAGCTGGACCAGATAGCACTCCGGTAATTTAATAGCAGCTTACAAGGCAGTGAAGATAAATGGGAATGGGTGTGGCTGCTCTCTTTGCCTTGTCTTTCTTGTATACAATGCTTCCTTCTTACTTTTCCGCTCTTGTTCTTTACTTAGCTATGTATGCTTTGTTCCGTGGTTATAAGTGCATGTGTGAAGTAATCTAGATTATTGTTATTGTTGTGGTTGTTATTCATTGTTCCACTGATGTTGAATTCATGTGTGAAATATTGCTGCTGTTGTTGTTGTTATTATTTGTTTATTTTGTGGTTACTATTTGCGTTTTCAATGGAAAGATAAACTGTTGGATGAGATGGATAGGTTTATTTGTGCGCTCGTGTGTGTGTGTGTGTGTGTGTGTCACAGGACTTGGACCGGGCAGTGGCGGACTCGGTAGGTCATGAAGACTAAGTGTGAGATGTGTGTAGGTAGAGTGGGCGGGTTTAGGTAGAGTGAGCGGGTTTGGTATTGGTAATAAACGAGTGTAACTGCATACAGATTCATATGTATCATGGCAATGTATGTATGTGTGTACGTGCAGAAATTGAGGCAACTCCAGAATAAAGTGGATGAACTTGCTAATAACAATAAACACCTACAGGTACGTACATAAGGCAGAGTGTGGGGTGGACTTGAATAGTGTTAGTATTGCTTATTATAAATCTTCTGCTGCCATATTCATTATTATTATTATTATTTATTTATTTATTTATTTTTTAAGTTGTTTGTTTGATTGTTTGTTCTTAATAGACAGTATATGTGACCGTCTCGTTCCCGCTATAATAGACCTAACCGTTCCTTTCCGTCGGCTTGAAACAATACATTTTTGAGAAATCGATCGATCTTTTCTCGATACTTACGCACACCACGTTGTGCCCGGTTTTCCTGTAGACGGTCACATATATAGGGAAACTTTTCATTGGTCAATCATTGCAGGAAGTTTGTCACTATATAAAGCATAATTAAGTTGTCTATAATTCAGTATTGTGCATACAACAATGATAAGTATCTTCTCTTAGCACTCCTCGAATAAAAAAAAAAAATAAAAAAAAAAAATTCTATTGGTGAAGCTAACTGAGCATTCCTTTGTGACTAGATATAATGGACATCACTGTATTCAACACTGGTCATGACATTTTTATACTCACTAATAGTTCAGCCATTTTTCCGCAATTGTTGCTATGATCAAGCTATAACTAAAAGTGCCTAAATAAATGTTCATGTGCAAGCCAAAGTCTGTAATTGTAGTACACTGAGGTGATTAAACCATTCATTTGGCTTACTATGCACCACCCTACTTGATGTGTGCTCGGTGTATGAAGTAGAGTTATGCTCTGGTACAGTGTAACTATTTGTTAACTTGGTAATGTGTGTGCTTGTATGCCTTTCGAATATCACCAATTACAGTAGAATCTCTGATAGTGAACTCTCTAGCAAGCAAATTACCTTAAGCTCACTTTCCACTTGCCCCCTCCTATAGAAGATAGATATATTGCTTATCACAACTAGAAGCAAGCGACTTCTTATTAGAGAGCAAAGAGCCCTGGTCCCAAATAGTTGTCAGTTCTATTTGTTTGTTTTGTTTTTTTACTGTATTGAGTATGCTATTTCCATTGGTACCAGATTATACTGTTCTTATGTTGTAGTATTATCCTATGCAGAGTGAGAATACCAAGATGCGTCAGAGACTGACTCCAGGTGCATCCTCCACCTCAGGAGGTTCTAAATCATCCGTGAAGGCAAGCGGCAATTCCTCGGTTGCTCCTAGACGTCACCTCAGTCTCGTGGCTATCATGCTCATATTGGTTGCCATAGTACTGGGGTATTTAGTAGGCAAATGGCTTTGATCCATGTCCTTGTTGAGACAGCGCATCCGTTACTTTTACCTAATTGTTTATGCATATTTTTTCTGTTTTATTTGATTTGTGCTGTGACTATGTTACCTTTCTTTGTATATAATATATTATTATATTGAAGTTTGCAAAGTTACGTGTCACTGGAAATTAATATAAGCAGGCTAATTTTAATGGAATTTGTTGTCTTTTTTTTGACGTCAACAGGAAAGTAATCTGTGAATGAAATATTCAACAAGTTTTGTAAAGTTACAGCACATCAGTCCTTTAGTCTGAATTGTGGTATTAGTATAAAATCAGCTGGATAGAGTAGCTAGCTAAATATTGAGTATAGTTGATAAGTTTAGATCAGTGATATTGAGATATTGAACCCAGAATGGAGTTTTATGTTTGAGCACTTAGGGTTCATCTGCGCAATAAAACGTGTGCTTTAGTGGGAATTTGACGATTCGTTCCTAAAAACCGCATGAGCCTGTAGATCAATCTGTCTGAAAAAGGTGAAGATGTTAGTATTGCCAATACTCTGTCTGGCTTTACTTGGGCAGTACAGCGGCGTGCACAGTGCTGGAGTTATAGACCTAAACAACGACAACTTTGATGCGGTAAGTTCGACGTTGTGAAAGCATGGGTATACATTGTGATGAATGCCTGTAGTCACTATTGTATAATGTATTGCGTTCTTTTCGTAGTTTGTAAACGGAGACAAGCATGCATTCGTGGAATTCTACGCCCCTTGTGAGTTTTAATGATAATCTTGTGGTACAGTTAGCCTAAAAAAAGGTGGACTTGAAAAGTACGACATCTTTCTAAATATGAATTAAATTAACTATCTTTAAATCACTAGTATACCTGACTAGAAGAAGTTGTATATGATTGAAAGAGTTCCTGCAAAACTGTTTCAATAATAATGTTATTGGACTTATTGTGTTGAGAAGCAGTGCATGATAGGGACTTATTTTGCATGAAAAAGCAACACATGTAGCTTCTTGCCACTGCAAATTTACTTGCCAATGGTTATTTAAAAGGGTGTGGTCACTGCAAGAGGCTGGCCCCGGTGTACGAGGAGGTGGGGGCTGCATTCCAGGGAGAGGACTCTGTAGTGATAGCCAAGGTAGATGCAGACAAGGAAAGAGACCTCGGCAGCAGATTCGGAGTCAAAGGGTTCCCCACGCTCAAATTTTTCCCCAAGGGAAGTACGGACCCAGAAGAGTGAGTGAACAGAGCTACGTAACTGTACACTATGAGTCGTGGCCATTACTAAGCCACTGGTTAATCAGCTAATGAAATAATTGGGCTAGCAGGTTTTGTACATAGTGTTCATTTTCTAACTATTGAGCAATTAGTTTCATATACACTGCCATGTCTATATGTGACCGTCTACAGGAAAACCGGGCACAACGTGGCACCCTTCGGAAAAAAATTGTTTGCACTTACAGAGTGGTTGGCGTCCAGATATTGAGCTCTCCAAGTTTTATCGTCGTAGCTTAAGTCGTTCCCACTATAATAGACCTAACCGTTCCCTTCCGTCGGCTTGAAACAATACATTTTTAAGAAATCGATCGATCTTTTCTCAATATTTACGCACGCCGCGTTGTGCCCGGTTTTCCTGTAGACGGTCACATATGCTCTCAAATGGTTGCTATAAAGTATCCAATCTTCCTTCATTGACCTACAGTGCGTCCAGCTTAAAGAGTAGAAAGTACAGATCTCAAAACTTAGACTAGTTGCAATCACAATAAGCTTAGCCATACCTTTTTGTGTTGTTAGATCCCAATCCACTCGAAACTAAGTCGCAAAAAACAGCATAAGTATAAGAACTACGCTATCTCCATAGACATTCCATACATTAAGCGCCATTTTTTTGACGTCACAAATTCGTCCTCCCTACGTCACAACTCGTAGTTAAACTTGAGCCGCGCAGCAATAAGCTAGAACCTCCATCTCCCGCGTTTTACCAACGTGTCCAACATCCCCTGGTTTACTAGCGTGTCCAACATCCCCTGGTTTAGTTCACAAATGCGCAAGCACAACACTCTGACATCACAAATACGTCGTCATTGAGATAAGAGCTTCCGCAAACGTCACAACTTACACCGAAAATACTAACACTCTCACAAAAATATTTGTATTTCCCTTAATTTTCAAGATAGGGGTTTCAAATTCATATGGATTAAAATACAACTATTTAGGTATTTTATATTAAATTCCCAAGACACTTACTTCAAAATTGCAAAATTACCAGCTTAAAGCATTTGGGGAGTTTAGTTTTTTATAAAAAATGAAATTAAAAATAACTAAAATAGTATTAAAATATAAAAATTTGGTACAAATCAAATTAATGAGCCATAGATTCAGTCTGCAAAATCTTTAGACACTCGAATTCAATTTACTCTTTTTCTGGCTTAAAAACGTCAAAAATATCCTCCATTTATAGGGTCACTTCTTCTATCTATTACCACAGTTGTGACCACAAACCACAATTTTTTTAAAACATAATCAATTTCAATATATATTAATTTGTGTGTGTGTGAAGTTTCAGCTTCCTGACATAAATCTGACTGCACATGTATACATTTAAAGAACAATTAACAAAAAACAGAACTTTCTACTCTTTAAGCTGGACGCACTGTACTTCTTACTGTATATACTGTATAAGTGTTGTGTTAACAATACCAAGAGTTTTTAACACTTTAATAAGACCACTGCGAGACCTTTTAGTTAGTATTTGGGGACGGTATTTAAAATGGCAACTGGGGCAGTCTACTGATTAGGATTACTGAATTAACAGTGATTTCAGCACTTTGATGATTCTAGTAGACAGCCATTCAGTAATGGACAGGGAGTTGCTTCGAGAAGAAAATCAGACATTTTATAACAGCTTTAGAAGACAACACTAATGTGAAGATTTGCATAGGATGGAAAAATTGTATTGGCTCTGAATTCTACAGATTGTCTGGTGTTTGAAATTGGAAATTGTTCATTTGCATGTCTTTTTAGTATTACTATTATTATTATTATTATTACAGCCATTCTTATGACACAGTCTAAACTTCTCTGACCATTGAGCAATGAAAGGGTTAATAAGCAGAGAGGCTAGCTAGCTAACACATAGCAGTTACTGTTGTGTTGACATTATAAAAGAATAACATACAAAATATCACAATAGTACTATCCAGGAAGCTTTTCTTTGAAAGACATCTCAAAAAGTTACATAGTCACAAATTGTATATTGGAAGATGTGTTGGATTTATACAGTGAATACTGGGTTTTATCCACTTTTTAACATTGAGTTTGTGTGTGTGTTAGTTACAATGGTGGTAGATCTGCTGATGAAATCATTAACTTTGTTAACAACAAGGCTAACACTGGAGGCAAGAACAAAAAGGCACCCAGCGATGTTCTGGACCTTGACCCTTCCAACTTTGATGGAGTTATCATGGATACAAACAAGGATGTGCTTGTGGAGTTCTACGCTCCTTGTAAGATATGATTGTTTAATTACATCTGTATTTTTAGGCAATAATGATTAGAGCTGGCAGAATGTGGTTTTGTGGTTGAGTGTTGGTTCATAATGTGGTATGGTGTGGTTATGTGATGTCATCATGCATGTGGCGCACCTTACCACATCACATGCACCTTACTACACTCACGCATGTGTGAGAGTGTGGTAACGTGTGACATGTATGTGAATGTGGTAATGTTTGATGTGGTAAACTGTGGCATGTGAAAAGTGTGTGTGTGTGTGTGTGTGTTTGTGATGTGGTAAGGTGTGGAAGGAATGTTTGATGTTAAGGTACTAGGTATGGTAAGGTGTAGTACGTGATATGGTAAAGGGTGTGCACTTTATGGCAGGAGTGTGAGGTTTGGGTGTTAATAAGGTGTGGATATCACAACTATCTGGTCACTAAACAATTGTGTATGCATAGAATGCTGTCCAAGTAATAGGACACAGTTAGGGAGACTGAATTAATTGTATTTTATTTAGAAAGCTACTTCATTAGAGTGGCAGCACTGATGAAATAGAGCATTTTGTGATCGGTCCAATAACATCACATAAGAGTATGTATTATGTACAGTACAAATATGTACTGCCTTTTGGTGGGTACACATTCAACAGATTGCATACTTGACTGTGTGTGTGTTGCTGTAATATAAGATAATGGCAGACAACCTTCAGTGTGAGGTGAGGTGATTGTAATAAAGTGCAAGCCTGGTGTAAAGGATTTATGGTTAGACTACAAAGACCATAATTAGAGCAGCAATAAACTTATGATTTAAGCGTTTGCAATCGCCTTCATTATTCACTTTTTAAGTTTGCTTTATTGCTTTGAAATTTCAAGAATATATCAAGGGGCGAAATTACTTCAAGGGGGTTGAGTACCCCCCCCCCCCCCCCCCCCCCCCCCTAAATGAACTGCTGTTGTGTTTTCTCTTGCTGTTTTTTTTTTTTTTCAACTCAGGGTTGAGCAATATTAAGTTGCTGCCCAGTGGTTTTATGCATGCACATTGTCTGGAGTCTGGAGGTTGTAGTAGGAATGTCTTAGGTCAGTCCCTTTAGGCATGATATCAGAATAACTGAGTATTGGAATGTTGTAGTTTTGCTTTGTTCTCCCTCATAAGCACCACGTGAAGTTTGATGTGTATTTCTATTTATGGTATGGTGCTTCTACTTACTTTAAACCTCTTACTAGCATACAGGAGCGACAAGGTTGTTTAATCCTGCGGCTCATCCCCATACACACCCCATTGTTCACAGCCATTCCCCTCTGTCTTGCCCGTGAACCATGAATTATATTAACTTTACTTTATAAAGATACATTGTAACTTACCTGTCTTTCCAGTCATTCACGCTCCTACTCACCCCTTAGCCGCAGCCTAGTAGCTGAGTTGTTTGGCACAGGTAGGGCCGTAAACCACACCCCCAATCAGCTTGGGCTGACTGGGGCATAATTAAAGGGGGTGGGGCAAGCCCCTTTAATTCCGGCACCTACGTTATCACGGTGAAACAGGGAGCTGTTCACCGGAGGTTAAAATAAAATAATAAAGAATAAAATGTCACCCCACCCTCCCTTCTTCCCTTCCCCCCTTTTTTCCAAAACCCCTCTTAAGTAAGGTGTGGGTGGGTGGGAGAAAAACTTGACTGTTTCCTTCTCTTCGTTCCACACCGGCAGGAAGCAGTTCCACCACTTAAGGTCTGATCGAAACCCCGCATTCAATCGCGCACTCGATGGTGCAATGCCCTAACCCCCGCTGAGAGATCGATCATGCGCCGTAGGAAAGAACGTCCAGGACTAATCACATGGCATGCGTGCTGCAAATAGCCAATGAGGGACAAAAGCTCCCTCTTGGTACATGACCTCTTGGATTCCCAATCTCGGATCATGGCTCGCAGACGACTCAACTTCTCAGGGGGTAGGTTAATCGTCATTGACACTGAATCAATTTAGGAAGACAAGCTTGGTAGCTGGAACTTCCGTCTTTGTTGGAGATATTGGCATGCCCAACCCGTCGCACCGGGCTAATGCCTTGCTTAAAGACTCCCCACACTGAGGCGAGTCTGATGCACCAAAGATCAGAAAATCATCCAGGTAGTGGATGCCCGTAACGTGATCTACTCTCACCAATATCCACAGCAAGCCATCTGCAATGGCATTATACAATTTGGGAGCTGACCGAAGGCCAAAAGGGAGCACTTTGTCGACATAAGTGTGACCTCTCCATTGCATACCTAGGAGGTGGCTGTCATCTGGATGAACAGGCACTGTCCTGAAAGCTCCAGATACATCAAATTTTGCTAAATTTTCTCCTTGACCCAATCTCAGAATATTCTAACAATCAGTATCCACTGATGTATACTGTAAACTACACAGGGCTGGGTCAATCCCATCATTCACGCTTCCTCCAGCTGGAAAAGAGAGGTCTACAATTAACCGCCACTTTCCAGAACCATGACCCTTTGGGACAAGCCCAAATCAGTTTATGTGCAGTGAAGAATGAATAGCCTCGACCGGCCCAAATATCCTTCCAGCTGCAAGTTCAGTGGCAACAAACTCGTCTATCACACTAGGCCTCTCACTAGCAGACGACATATTTGACACGGCACTTCTACAATCAGCCACTCCATGGCTAAAGCCATACTGGAGGCCATCGACTAGGTACCTTCGATACGATTGGTCTGGGTGAGATGCTAACAGTCTGTCCCACTCCCCCACCACCAGGTGTCACTGTGTCGCTCCAATTGGGAATGTCAGGCCACGAAGTTAGACCCACTGGTCGTTTGTCACTGATGGCTAGCAAGTCGGCCATGTACACATAGGCATTACCAAGTACACCTGCAACAAGCAGAGAGTACAATAACCCACCCATCTAACATGCAGAGAAAAGAACACCAGCCTATATATTTTTCCCCAATCAATCCCCTCAACTACTACCCCCAACTCTATCTATATAGTTCCCCAACACCTACCCATAACAAGTGGCATTCACTATGATATCTCAACACAACAATTTCATGATCATATATATAGCACCATACATAACAAGGGTGGTGTCACACAAGCAAATTAACAGTCCCCGTCTGAATGAGTACAGATACACAGTTCAGTTCATGAACGAGTCGCTCCTCAGCTCAGCCCACGGCGACCTTCCTCCACCGAAGGTGTGTCAACTAAGGGAGGGCAAAACCTCCTAGCGTGGTCACCACCACATCTAGCACAGCAGTGCGAAAACCGGCAAGGAATCTAAGTACAGGGCCTGCCATCATTCCAGGCAAAGCAGGCCTGTGCTCTCCTCTTCTTGGGTCTTGGAGGAACTGGCAAGGTAGATACTGGGGGTGTGGGCCGCTGCATGGACTCAGAACTCTCCACCATGGCCTGAGTGAACAGGCACTGATTCAGGGTAAAAGTCACCTCTTCCATAGAGGAGTAGCTGTGCCGTAGTGACTCATCATATGTCTTCCACCATCCTGAAATGGTCCTGTTCTGACAGGACATCACAACAGCCAAGTGACCCCACAAAGCCACAGCCTTTCCCGGGTGAGAGCGGCACACCACTCCTGCGTACTGAGCAAAACTAGCTGCCCAGGCATCTCGATCAGCAATCTGCCGGAGAGACTTTAACTTTGACGACTTTTGGTCCTCCCCCTCTGTGGCTCGCTTAAATTCTGCCCGAAGAGCCTCCTGGGATAATTCCCCCATATCTACGTACTCCCCAGACAGAATACGTTTCACTAGCCTGGTGGGAACCATAGGCAGTGTCACGCCCATCGAAAACTTCTGGACCTCTCCACCAGCTAACTTTGCTGCCCCATCTGTTGGACAGCTGGCCTTCTCTGAGACAACCAACTCAGGCACTGTGGACTTCGGTAGTCCTAAGGCGGCAACAGCACGCTCATTAACCATGCCCAGGCCTACAGAAACAACACAAACCAGTGCCATTAGCACATTGGTCTCGCTGCCAACTTTCCCCAGCACACCCTGACAATATTTACAATGCCAGGCCTTTACAAACATTGGTCACAACACTACTTGGAGAGGTGAATCTCGCATCATGACAAAATAGAACACATGCAACTGAGCCACATGGTCAAGCGCCTCGCTGATCCACCCATATAAACTGGGCCACATGCCCACATCAGTGCTACACATTGAGCCACATGCTCAGGCACATCACTATAGTATGTCCAAGTTGAGTTGGCACGACCGCAAGCGAGGTAATTCAGGAATGCATTTAGTACTTTACCGGAAGCAATTTAGTCATGTGAATCCAAGTCAATTAAGCGCGCAAACTTCAACGTTGCACGTGAAAAAGGGGCGGTAGCGCAGGTGCGCATTAATACTGTAACTATTGAAAGAAAGAAATTTAGTGAAGTTTATGGAGTTTTTCGGGCGCTGTACAGCTCATCTCGCCTGTTTTCAATTATATTTATGTTTCTTACGGCAGATAATGTACAGCAGATGGAAAACGCAAACTGGTGAGGCGTTCTTCTAAAGAGACAGGATTAAAATCAGTCGATTCAGCAGTACAGCACTGTTAACTTGTAGCTAAAGACACTAGACTTTCTTGTTAAATAAAATTATCAATTGTTTCATTTATTTATAATATGTATATGAAAATTGATGAAATGATAGAATTTAAGTAGTACACATGTACAAAAAATAGTTGTGATCCGAGTTGAAGGTGGAGTGCTGCCTGAGTTGGTCCTAATCCTTACAATAAACGGCATCTATAGTAGTGAAGAAAAGGAATTGGCATAAACACGGCTTTGACAAGTACACAATTGAACTGAAACAGCTTTAAGTGTGGCTGTATTACAAGTTGCTAGCTAAATGATAACTATATCACTGAAATATATTGGCTATACGGTATTTATTATTGAACAGGTGACAAAATAATCTTACCAACATCCTATCAGGTGGTCCTGTACTCTCTGCGACAACAGAACACTCCGTCTATCCTGTTTCCACACTCGCAACGTAAGCTAATCGCAATATAAAGCTAGAAACGCAGCAATCTGAGAAGAAGCCGCTCATTGTTTACAAAATTCTTAATGAAGACAGTCCGCGTGATCAATTGAGCCGTACCGCGTGACTAAAAGCGGGCGTGTTTTGAGCGGGAAACCTGTGGTTTTTTCTATTCCCATAGACTTTTGTATTGAGTTTTGGAATAGCATTTTCTCTCCGGTTTTGGAGTATACTGAGGGAATATTTTAACCGCTTCGGCGCGAGCTTTCCAATGGTGCAAACCCCGGATGCGTAGCTGCTTCCGTTCTAAAGTTATTCAAGTTTTTCTTGCGGCCAACTCAACTTGGACATACTATAATTTATGCATGTAAATAGGCCACATGCCCATATATAAGTACAGTAGGACGTCGATTATCCGGACGTCGATTAACCGAACACGTCGATTATCCGAACTCCGCTCAATGGACCACACCCCTTCAATAGGCTCTATTGACAATTCATACCGCTAGCGTTCATTGTAAATCGATTCGCGGTTAAGCACTATGGCGGCTTCAGTAAGCCTTGTTGGGAGAAAAAGGAAGAGGAAAGTCTTAACTATAGGCCAAAAAATAAGCATTTGCGATCTAGCAAAAAAAGGAAGAACGTTGCAGAGCCTGGCAAGTGAATATGGCGTAGGAAAGTCTACCGTTCACGATATCGTGAAAAACGGTGAGAAACTGAAGCAATTTCAGAAAGAGATTTGCGAGGGAGTATGTGTGAAGAAGCGCAAGACAATGAAGAAATCTACTCTAGATGAGCTTGATCATGCCGTTTATCTTTGGTTTGTTCAGCAGAGGTGCAAAGGTAAGAATGCAAAAGAATTAAATTGTCTTTAAATTCTGACAATCGTTTTGTGCAGGCATTCCTATTAGTGGTCCTCTTCTTGCAAGCAAAGCTTTACAGTTGTGTCCCCTCATTTATCAGGATAACTCTGAAAGTGACTCTTTCAAAGCAGGAACTGGATGGTTAAAAAGATTTAAGAACAGACATGGGATACGAGCTTTGTCAGTCCAAGGTGAATCTCTTTCTGCAGCTGAAGATACTGTGGCACCTTTTCAGGAGACATTAAACAAAATCATTGAGGAAAAATCAGTAACTTTGTCACAGGTTTTGAACTGCGACGAAACAGGATTGTATTGGAAACTGTTACCAAAATCGCAAGGTATCGATGAAGATGAAGATGAAGTGAATAGTGGTCCTTCCAAGATCTCCCATGCTGCAGCTTGTAGTGCCATGCAAACTGTACTCACTTATCTGGAACAACAGCCTTCTACGTCCATGGGAGCAGTTGTGACAGTAAATGGACTATTGATTGAGGCATCTAGAAAGAGATTTGATAATCTGAAACAAAAAAAAATTACTGATTATTTTAAGTAAGGTTGTGTACATGTGCTTCAGTGACATGCTTTATTAGCTAGTTTTATTCTGATTTATCATTGTTGACTTTTTATAATAATATCGTTTAAATCACTATGAATTAAATTTATTTTAATGTTCGATTATCCGAACACCACACCCCTCGGTCCCAACGTGTTCGGATAATTGAAGTCCTACTGTACTGTAAACTGAGCCACATGCTCCACATTGATCTACCTCTATAAATTGACCTTACAGTGAGTCATCTACCCACACACACTAATCTATAACACTCAAGTTTGGGCCACTTGCCCATATAAATGCCACCCAGAAATTGAGCCACAAGCCCATAGAACAATTGTCAACCCAGACAAAGTGGGCCACATGCCCCAGTCTAGGCTGCAAAGAAAGACTGCCCCATACCCATGCATTAATCTACCCAGTAATAGAGCCTCATACCCTGTGGTGGCTAGAGCTCCAGATACTTTTTTTTTTTTTTTTTTTTTTTTTTTTTTTTTTTTTTTTTTTTTTTTTTTTTTTCACAACTGCCCTAACTACCCCCTACTGCTCATAATAATAGCAAGTCCAACATACCAGCTGCGGTGCCACTAGTCCCGCTACTTTCAACTCTCCTGTCAAAATCTGCGTCAGCCCTCTCTTCCACCTCTCTTCCACCGCCTCCCCACCACCTGGTAGGGGTTCTCCACTGGTACCCTTCCTCCTTTTAGAACCCTAAGTCCATCAGAAGCCATCAGAAAAACTTGACTGTTTCCTTCTTTTCGTGTCTCATAAGGAGTTGCGCATCCAAGTGGGCACTCTAATTATGCCCACCTACCCCCCATGCAGTCTATCCCCGACAGCCCTACTACACCTTACCCAACCAACTCGAGGGTATTCTGCCTGGTATTAACCCCGCCTAGCCTGCTGCTAAGCTGTCAAGTAATTGTCATGTCAGTTGGTGTGCCTGTCTGTCACACACTAATTTTAAGAACTAGTGACAATCAACCGTTGAATTTAGGTGTGAGCTTACTCATGAGTGAAGGGAGACACTATCAGGGGGACACTATTTCTAGCTAATGGTGTGTATGTGTATGTGTGTGTGTGTGTGTGTGTGTGTGTTAGAGACTTCTTCATGCTGGATTATTATTAGCACATGTTATAATGAAATATACAACTGTCAGGTAAAAGGATCGCTGGCAAACTGTATCAACTTCACCTTTCAACCACCCGATGAACAGCATTCATGATAGTATTTCTTTGTATGAATTAAATAAGGCTTAGCTTTCATTTTAAGACCCTATTGAGAGATTACCTAAACACAGTGTCTCTTTAATTGCACTTAGTGTCCCTCCGATTACATTTCTAGGATCAGTTGTTACGTTCTAAGTTAGTTAGGCGCTGCGAAGCCGTCGTGAAATATCATTTTTAGAGTTTCTCAGGCCCTAAGTAGCGCACTCGCTACACTAAGGACACTACAGCCTAGGGCATTTGGGAGCCTAATCATAGTAGTTCCCTCCGAGACAGCTCCTAGCTATTATTTAATCACCTTTAGTAGTGATAAGCATAATGCCATGCAGGCTGAGACTTTGGGAGTTAGAGCCCTGGCACTGCTAGTGAGTGCTAACTGTGGGTGGCTTCCTCTGGCTAGGTACTCAGGTACACATGAGGCTTTCTCTCCCTGGTTGTACAGGAGCAACGTCTCCAGTAACCTCCAAGGACAAAGTCCGACTAGCAGGGCAATAATGGAATACGGTAACAGGAATGCAAGATGGAGAGAGAATAGTAGAAAAATAATAAGTGATTGGTGGAACAGAGCCAAGCGGTTATGACCATGTTGAATGCATATATATTTGGTGGAGCAAAGGGAAAGGGGCGTGACAGCTGGTAATGGTTGATGCTGTGGATTGGCTGAAGCAGTAGAAATTGAGGTGAGATGCTCAGGTGAGGGTATGGCAGACATACGATTGGTATGCTGAATGTTTCCTTCTCCCCAATGTCTGAATGATGGTGTCTTCCACTCTTGGAGCAACAGCAATTGGTGGCTGCCTCCATTCTAATACTGTACCCAGTGTCAGAACTGTCTATGCCAGACAGTGAACTCTTACAGTGCTGAAAAACATGTCTACTTATGCTGAGTTCATGTAGCAAAGTCAAGAAGTAGTACTAAAGGATTGCTAGGGGGTGATGACTTTTCGTGGGGAAGGGTGAATGCCCCGCCCCCATGATGTCCGACCTAACCTGCTCATTAAGCCGTATAAAATTTAAAGCACCTCAGTGGTGGTTGGCTTTTAAGAGGTTGGTGATATTTCTAATAGAGATTCAGCAGACATTATCACTTTGCTTGCATCTCGTATGATGTAGGTTAACCAGCGACTGATTCTACGTAGGTCGCCTTTAATGCAATACTTGGAGGTCTTTCACCTGGGAAGCAAGAATTGCAAGTGAAGCGGCTTTTCTTCAGGCAGGCATAGCTTGAGTTCGTCGGTTTCCACCAGGATACTGAAGAGACTATATGCACGTGGTTCAGCTGTCCAGCTAGTCTACTGCAAGAGGCACGTGCGAGGCTCAGCACAGACTACCAATCGCCATTGATTTCGGTGACCTTCGTTGGTGTCTAGTGCCCCTCATGTAAGGTGGTCATCTTGCTCGATGTATGAAACTCCGCTAATAAGGGAAGCTCATTGTAAGGCATTCATCCACAGTGCTGTTGAAGATTGTGGGTGCAGACCTCAGGCCGAAAAGCAGTACGCGTATCCATGAATTTTTGACCATCCCTTACCATCCTAAGAAGGTGCCTGTTGTCTGGATGTATGGTGATGTTCTAGAAGGCGTTGTATGTCTGTCTTGGCTGGAGTGGCACTAGTATGTGACTGACAATGGCATCTATTACATGTATGAGGGAGGAACAGCACGTAGGCTACTTATCTGGGAGCATTTGGCAGGGTTATCAATCAAGTTCAGACCCTTCATAAAAACTAGATTGGAACTTTCTCACTCACAGGAGTCTAGGGAGAAGCAAAGGAAAAATGGGGGGGGGGGGACTCAGTTGTCGCCGGGGAATCGAACCCAGGACCACTGGCTTTAGACACCAGTGCTCTAACCACTGAGCAAAAAATAAATAAAGAGTAAAATGTTGAACATGAAGGTCTTGGAAATTGTGGGTTGTCCTAGCTCAGCGGTTAGAGCACTGGTGGCTAAAGCCAGTGGCGACAACTAAGATTTTTTTTCACACTTTGCCTTTCTCGAGTTTGTTTCTAAATAATACATTGCTGGTAGGATGGTATGTATAGGAGTAGCATGAGGTTTGTATCATGATGACTTGTGATGTCCATGTGGTAGGGTGTGGTCACTGCAAGGCTCTGGCTCCTGCCTACGAAGAGGTGGCCACAACCTTCAGAGCGGAACAGAATGTGAGTGTCTCCGTCAAACATGGGCGAGGTTACTCACGTGTGTGTGTGTGCATGTGGATGTAGTGTGTGGTGGCTAAAGTGGATGCAGATGGACACAGAAGTCTCGGAGAAAAGTGAGTTAATCTAAGTGTGGGGAGACTCCCCTTCACTTGTTGTGGGACTTTCCCTGCCCACCCACTGGTCTGGTTTTCACACCTGGTATTGTTTTGCTATCGATTGATTTGCTCCAATGTGTGAGTTTGTGGTCGCTGTCGTCCCCTTGGATGCGAGCCGGGATTTTTATAGTTTGTATATTTGTTAGTAAGCAAGGACAGGAAGCCATGAAGTGTGCATTCTACAACTTCGCCCGTCTGAATTAAAATATGTAATTAACCACCACTATGTGAAGTTCTTATGTTATAAAGCAATATTTTTATTATCATTAATATTATTATTATTATTTATTTATTTATTTATATTTTTTTATATATTTTTAATTTTATTTTTTTAATTTATTTATTTATTATTATTTTTTGGGGGGGGGCCTCTTTTGTTTATTTGTGTGAATGTTTACATTAGTGGATTTGTTTATAGTCATTGTCATAGCTAGGAGTGATAAAAGTAGTCAATTCATTGATTAGGTACGGAGTCACTGGTTTCCCTACCATCAAATTTTTCTCTCGGGATAACAAGGCTGGAGAAGATGTGAGTTACGTGTGTGTGTGTGTGTGTGTGTGTGATAGTGTGAATGGTAAATTCTACCGTTTGCAGTGGTTGTTGTGAGGGCTATTGAGGGGACACTGAGCTATATCAGTGAATGGTAGGCCGTGAATTGTAACTGTTTCAATTACCCGTTCATAATCTATTGGATGCGTGCCAAGCTAGAAGTTTAAGAATCATGTCCCAGTGAAGTAGTCTAGTTTGAGTTGCCAATGCATCTAGACCCACTGGTGAGTGTAGAATACTAACAGGTGGCAATAGTTCAGAGTGAGAGAATGCAACTGACTATAATGGTGACGTACTTACTGTCAGAAACTAACTGAATGCTGCATTGTTGACTACCATCGGCACTGGTGATAACCACACTGAGCATGTGTGAGTATGAAAGTGTGTGCATGCAGCTAAACAGAGGTAAACTCTTCTTCTGAGAGGCTAGAAGCCAAACGGCAAGATTCGAAACAGCCAATTAAAGGTGTAGGCAGTTGTTGGCCCATGTTTAGCTGTTTGAGACAGGTACGATAGAAAATATAAGGAGAGACAATACAGTATTGTAGGATAGTATGCACAGTAGTGTTCGTGTCCCCTCCATTTCTGCCTGGTTGTTGGTGTTATCGCCACACCTTATCGGGTGTATTGTGGAGGGAGATTGGGTCCCAGCTGAACTACTGGGACAGCAAATATCAACTGCCGGTAGACAAGCACGGACCAGACATGTGACATGTGTTAGTGAGGTTATGTGAGGTATTACGTATGTTCCAATTAAAGAGTAGATAAAAGATTGCTGTGTATTATTTTAACTGTATACTTTACTCGTGTTGAAAAGATATTTCTTCATATTATGGGATGGACTGCTCAACCAATTTTATTACACTGGATATTTCCATAGAGGGTGTGGTATATTAGTACTTATCTCAGCATGTACTTAGCTACTCAACTGGAGGAGGTTTAGAGGGAAGCTACATTACTTTATTCATGATTCATAAGGTACTGTGAAGAAGTACAATGCAATGTTCGCAGCTATCCAAGAGGGAGAGAATGCAGCTGACTATAATGGTGAAGTTGTTGAATAAAGCTAAGGAGGGTGTGGTGACACAGATAGGCTTTACTGTGCAAGTCTCGGTCTAGCATTGCTGGCAGTGTTGTCTTCCTAAATGAACTAGATATTATAGGGGCAGTGGTTTTGTATAACACACCGTAAGTAACAGTGGCTTCACTAAATGAATGGTCTTTGAGGGATGAGACATTGTTGTTATTGTTTTTGTTTTGTTTTGTTGTTGTTTGTTTTTGTTTTTAATACCAAACTAAAATTATCATGATGGTGGGGCTATTGCTATAGATATGTACTCTATATGCTAAAATTCACTTGATACTGAAGTCACGCCTCCATTTTTTCTGCTGGTTGCTGGCGTTTTCCCACGTCTTACCAGGTGTATGATGGAGGTAGGGTAAGCACCAATCAGTCATGTGACAGTGGGCGTGGTCTGATTTTGAGCTACTGGAGCAGGTAATGCCTACTGCAAGTAGACAAGCACGGGTCACACATAGCCTGGATGTTGAGTGGGTTGAAAGGTGTGGATGATGAATGTTTGTGTGTGTGTTAGTATGAAGGTGGGCGTGACAAGTCCAGCTTTGTGGAGTTTCTGAATAAGAGATGTGGCACACATCGGCTGCTGGGAGGAAAGCTATCAGAGTCGGTAAGTCTGATCCTGTGATTGGTTAACTTGGGGATAGTGGGGGGTGATATGAGGCGGAGTTTACATGCAGTTTGTTTGTTTGCCAGTTCTTTGGTAGGTCAACACTTCTAGTGTTGTTATGTGTAACTACTGCACATCAGAGCTAACAAGATGAGGTTCCATTTGAAATTGTGTTGTATTTGCAGTTGTTGTTTCACTATGAACTTGTATTTTTTTGTGATGTAAAGTAAAAATAATTGGTAAAATTTGTTCCTTGTTACAATTTGAAAAAAGTATTAAATTGGCCATCATTATTATTTCTTTGTTTCATCTATTGTGTGTGTGTGTGTGTGTGTGTGTCTCAGGCTGGACTGGTTGAAGCTATGAATGGGCTGGCTCAGCAGTTCATGAAGGAAGAGAACAAGGAGGAATTGCTGGCAGAAGCAGAGGCTGCAGTCAGTTCCATGGAGGATCAAAGGTTAGTGTTGTTGATTTGTTGTTGTTTTGTTGGTGATTTATAGATGGAATCTACAATTTCTGTTGTCGAAGATGTTATGTATTTTTATTATGAAGTATCCGTTGGCCAATTATAGTTAAGCCATTATTAGCCACAGATGATACCCTGGGCCACTGGGGCAATACCCATAGCTAACTTAACTTGCCTGAGTCCTACCTGTGTGAATGTGCTATAAATCGAAAAGAAAAGCAGTAAACACTATCTGTACTGCTAAATACCTGCTAATATTTGTTTGAGTAGTGTAGATTATTTAATGTGATTGTGTGTGTGTGTGTGTGTGTGTATGTGTGTGTGTGTGTAGCTATGCAGGGTTCTATGTGAAGGTGATGAAGAAGGTGTTGGTAAAGGGTAATGAATACGTGAAATCTGAATACAATAGACTGGGAAGAATCTTAGGTAAGGAGATATCAAAAGTAATAGTTAATATCACTGACCCTCACACATGCACGCACACATTTAATAAGTGTCTGTAATCTATGTGCCGGCTGTATTGAGTGGGGTCAAAACTACTGCCCCCTCCCCCTTGTCTAAAGATGAAAGAATCCACGCCTATTTATTGGGGTGTATATATTTACTTGATTATACCTTGATTAGCAACATCAGAGAAATTATTTATTGTCTGAGAAGTGATTTTGTAATTGCTAGCTCGTGTACAGTTGCACTGAGTGTTTGCATCTATACTGTTCAGGTTGAGTATTAAGAGAATACTGAATCACTGGGGAAGCCACTATAGCTCAATATCTTGTCTTTTTGCAGAGTGGTAGAGAATGATGATCATATTCCTAGTAGAGTTTTATTCATAGGGTTTTAGTTGGGCTGTTAATTTCAACAAAAAAAAATTCCAGATTAACAAAAATAGTTGATTCTGTATACTGTATACTAAATTTGAGCTTCCCAGAAGAAAAGTTCAGTTCTTGTAGTTTTTAACTGAAAGTAAGTCTATTTTGGACCCCACTTAGTGCAAGCTCAGATTTTACCCTGGAATCCTTCCCACAGTAATTATGAATTTAGGATAGTGAACTGTACTGTGAAGAGAAAAAAATTCAGTTTATAGCTTGAAAATTAGTGCTTGTTGTACTGAAGCATGGTGGATGTATCTACATAGTCTTCTAGTGAACTTTGTTGGGTTTTGTCAAAAGAAGTAAAATAGAGAAAATACTGGTTTGGTGGCAATAGGTGATGGTTGGAGTAATAAGACAATCTTACTCCTTGCAGGGGACCAAGGGGGTAACACCTTCTTATTATTATTTTTCTTTCTTTTATTTTTTTATTTTTTATTTTTTTTATTTTATTTTTTTATTTTTTTATTTTTTTTTTTTCTTCTCACCATTTCAAAACATTGATGCTTGGATCAACAGCATCAGCTCTGATTGCCAAGTGCACAAGCAATTCTTGTTTTAGGCTTGAGATAGTTGCGAAAGAAGAGCAGTGAAGCTGTCAATGTCTGAGACTGATGCATTCATACTCTTTACTTGTGACGGAGGGAAGTTTCTAGCAGCTTTAAAGCCATTTGAAATTGTTGCCAAACTTGCTATTAAAGTACACTATGTCGTTTTGAACACATCTGAGAGCATATGAAATCCACTGTTGTTCAGCAATTGAGTAACCACCAGCTATAGTGCAGGCAACGTGACATAGTGACCAACTTGAATGGCTGGTCGAAACTTCAGTAATATCTCCCTCCAAATAGTAATTGAATTTCACTAAATGTTTGCAAGTATCGATTGTAATAGCCAGCTTAATTTTCCAGTATGCTTAAAGACTGGGACTATCAAGAATACTCAGAAACTTTATATCTTAATTTTCAGTAAGAAAATGGGTGTATCTCCCAAACTGTGTCACCATTTGGGACATAACTTCCCACGGCTCCACCAGCGAGTTTTACTCAACATAGCCACAGACTTGCCAGTCTTCCTTTCTAATATTGTGTTTGGGACTATTTGCACCAACAATGACACTTTTTTTTTTTCTTTTTTTTTTTTCTTTTTTTCCCTTCCAATTTATTATTTGTTTTCCCTACTCTCTGTAAATTCTGTCATTTTTCAATGGCACACAAAGCAGTGGCAATAAGGGAGAAACCCGTTTATTGTCCCCAACCACTCCGTCAATATTCATAAGAAGTGTTTGTTTAATTTTGTGGTTTAATTCCGTGCCCTCAGCTGATTTAGTTTGATAAGTGTGAACACAGTGATGCAGGTTCAGCAAGAGTGAGAGGGGGGGGGGGGGGGGGGTATTGTAACTTATAATGGTGCTATCAGGTATAGTTCTGGTGTGTATTAATAAAAATGTTGATGGCTTATGCTCAAAATAGTGGGTGTGGCTAATGTCATGTGTCGATTTGTTCTGTTCTTGTTTTAGATGGGCAACTCAGTTCCAACAAGGCAGATGAAGTGACAAAGAAAAGGAATGTCCTCAAAAAATTTGAACTGTAGACATTCAACTTTTTAAGTAGTGTTGTTATTATTATTAGTGTTGTTATTATTAAGTTTTTAATCAATGCTATACTTAAATTAATATATTCTAAGATACTGAAGAACTATTTTCTAAGGGCACTTTGCAGTTGTAATATTTACTACTACTACAACTATTGTATATATCTATGGTATACTAGTGTGAAAAGAAAAATGAACATTTTGATTATTTCTGTACTCTGATATGACATTAATCAGAAACATAATAAGAATAGTAGTAGTAGGGAAGGTTGAGGATACATTTATGGTTACTATCCAGGATTCCTAGCCGTACTCTCCTTAGTGACAGTTAATTCCGCCTGAAGACCAGGTTAAGCATATAGCACTATCTTCTTGGCACACTATTAAGTTACACCTTACAGCAATTATGACTATTCTAATCTTGTTATGAATATCTTATGAAGCAATCCTTATAAGAGGTTATAGAACAGTGTCACTTTCGTTCACATAGCTAGATCGATTTGCCAGAAAGTACTCAAAAAGGCTACATTTTCTGAGACTACATAGCTATGTGTGTCTGCATGTCGCAGTGTTCATCCTAACCCTCAACAAGTGTCCTACACCTTGTGAGTGGTGGCAAGGCACAGCTCAGCTGATGCTACTATTAGCTGTGTTACATTATGTACCCACCCAGGCCTAACATAAACTAGACAAACACTGTAGATCCTGATGTTTGCCACACCCACCCATGTTGTGGCAGTGCAACCAGACTTGTGTCTTGGTTGGTGATAGCTGTTGGACTGAACTGAAAAGTTGTACTGTAGCTACCAGTGGAATGTAGGAGCCAATTGATTACATCCGGAGGAATGGTGTTTATTGACATGGATCTAATCTTTCTAATTACCCATTTTTGTTAAAATTGCATACCCAAATAATTTAATCCATCTCTCCCACATCATAAAACCACTACATCATCATTAGGTAATGCACATTCCTTCAAAGATTGACCTGCAGATGTGGCACAAATGAGTGGTCTAGCCACTTAACAGCCATTGAGAACTGGGATATTTGTGGCTTTGGTGCACTTGTACCTGAGGCCATGGAAAATGAGCTGGAAGCAAAGTGTGGACAACCAGTGCATTGTATGCAAACCACAATACACAACTGGCAGACAGAGGTCAATAATAGGGGAAGGCCCCTTGTGCTTCAAAAGTCCCACCATTCCTCCCTAATAATGAATTTACCACTGACTCTTGTCTGTTGATTTATACTGTTCCCCTTCTGTTTAAATGATTACATCATTGACACATACATCGTGAGCCTGTCAGTTCCTAGATTATGTAATGGTAAAAGCTTCGTCCACCAAATAAAAATAGTAAAAAATAAAGTAGAATTTTGTGGCCAATGAGGGGAATTTATGGAACTTTAATACTCCCCAGGAACTAAAATTATGCCTTAGGACTTTTCCCAAATGTAAGCAAATTGTCCGTTGTAGTAAAAAAAAGGTGCCGCCCCTCGCGCCGGGAGCATCCAATTTATTTTTATCAGAGACGTCACTACTACCGGGTCACCTAATATGTCTGTAATAATCTAATGGTTCTCTTATCGCCATTCTTTCCCGACACAAGTATGACAGCAGAGTGAAGTTGTTTTGGGTTTCGTAAGAATGAACTCGTTGGGTATCGATTAGAGTTCTTGGAGTTAGTGTGACTGTACAAATACCACGGAGTATCCAACACTGCCGTGAATATCATTAACGACCATTTAGATTTACAACTGTGATATGCAACTCTAAGTGATAGTATAACAATAACATAATTACATAATTTAAATAGAATTTAATATTAGTGGAAGTTCATGCCAATGTATTAGTTCTCTCACGTCCGTCACTTCCAGGTATAGCTGAAATATATCTGTGGACTGTAGGAAATATTTTATAATCATAATAGGAACACAGAAGGCGGAAGTTGGATTAGAGTGTGAGAGTGAACATAATAGAAATAATTTCACAGTGTTGGTGTTTAGCAGTATATTGAAGTTGAAGTGTACCAGTGCTAAAGAGTAGTTGTGGTTTACTGAGAGGGAACCGTCATCAATTTCAGTACTTATCATGAAACTAATATACTATATAGATGTACATATACGGCAATCAGCCTGAATGTGTACACACTTCATGTTTCTCTGTTTGCCAATACCATTGGGTTAGCAGCAATTTATATTGCTAACTGCTGTGAAGTTACAACAACGATATTATATATTAATTAATTACTTACGTTTTGATTCTATATCTGCTGCTACAGTAAACAACAACAACAAGTAACTTGTGCTACATTAGTCTGTTGTAGGACTTACTACATAGTCGCTGCCATAGGTCTTCGGTTTTGGGTGCTGGTGATTTTGAAAGGCTACAGCATAACACAAAGCAATAATCCTTAGTAGTTCTCTGTAATTGACCATTCTTACCATATCTATGGGTGAGTTTGTAGTGTCTAAAGGCTTCTTAGCAGCAGTCATAGCTTCAAGAATAGCTCTCCAGTCTTCTGTATACCTTCCAAATATATAGGTAAGCCACAACTTTAAGCTAGTATATAGCTGTATATATATATAAATATAATTATGAGTAATAGTACGTAACCATGCTATTAATCCAGAATTGAACAGGTTTTCTGTGCTATAACTCACTAGTAGTCAGTCAGCTTTCTTTATCATATGATGCACTGTAGCAATACGATATCATTCTCTTGTTAATTTCCGTTAAACTAATTCCGTCCAATATGGATAGAAAGTTCTGCACTAAATATTTACTGATGCTCTTTCATAGCATAGTCTCCAATTAGAAATTACTCTTACCAAGGCTACAACACGCATGAGCACTTACCCATTTTACTTCACTTAGTTACTGCGCTATTCCATGCTATTTCGATTAAACAGCAATTTTTGCATGAGGGTTATAGTAGTCATCCTGTCTGTCACGCTCTAATTTTGGAGATTACTGACAATTAACCGTTGATTTAGGTTAAACTTACTCAGAACGAAGAGTTAGGACCATTCATTGTGCTACTTTTTAAAATTTAGCTTTCAGCTCCGCATAGGTACCAGCTTTTGTGGGTAAAGCACCCTAGCATCACGTCATAATCACATGAGCAAATAATTTCTTGCAGCCAGTGGTGTAATTTGCTTCATGCTCAGGAAAGTTAAAGGAGTTGGAAGAAGTGGTGTTGAAAATGTATACCGGTGAGTGTTTCTGGCTAGTTTAGCTTCTTCTCTTATAAAGGCAGGTGTCCATGTACCATTTTCATTGCTCGAGCTATATTGATACCTGATTAAAATTTGCTTGTTCTTTTAGTCTGAGATTATATTGTAATAGATAGGTAGTGTTTAGTAGTGCTGAGGGCTCGCACCTTTGGTGCTTCATTGACCCTCAGCGTGTATGCGCGAGAGGGTTATAGTAGTCATCCTGTCTGTTTGTCTATCTGTTTGTCTGTCTGTTTGTCTGTCTGTTTGTCTGTCTGTTAGTCTCTCTGTCACGTTCTGATTTTGGAGAATACTAACAATTAACAGTTGATTTAGGTATGAACTTAATCAGGACGAAGATTTAAGACCTTCTATTGTGCTACTTTGTTTAATTTCGGGCTAATCGTTGAGAAAAAGCAAAGCTTTCAGCTCCGTGGTAGGTACCAGCTTTTATGGGCAACGCCCCCTAGCGTCACGTCATAATCACATGAGCTAATAATTTGTTGCAGCCAGCGGTGTAGTTTGATTTATGATCAGGGAAGTTAAAAGAAGTGAAGTTTCGCGTTGAAAATGCTTATCAGTGAGTGTTTCTGGCTAGTTTAGCTTCTTCTCTTATGAAGACAGCATTTCCACATGTACCATTTTCATTGGTCAAGCTATTTTGATGCCTCATTAAAATAGCTAACGGATTGCTTTTTCTTTGGATGGAGATTATATTATTGTAATAGCTAGGTAGTGCTTAATAGCATTGAGGGTTCGTACCTTTGGTGCTTCATTATTATTTCAATGATTCAGTTATTCTCGGCTGAACTAATTATAATGATAGCAAATTTTTCTCGTTCGGCTGTTTGAACGAGAAAAATTTGCTATTATTATTATAATAATAATAATTATTGTTACTATTATTATTATTAATTTTCTTATTATTATTACTATTATTATTATTATTATTATTATTATTATTATTACTACTATTATTATTATTAATATTATTATTATTATTATTATTATTATTAAGTGATAACAATAAATAGGTCTATTAGCCACGGTTCTGCTCACCTTTTGACTGGCTTGCTTGGCTCAGATAACCTGGTCAGTCCATCCTACATATTACATACCACATGCTATCGATGGCAGTCCGGGTAGGACAAAATAGCTATACAGCCTAAACCTATGGTATACATCGAATGAGTGGCAGAAAAAAACAAACTTTCAACTTGTACACCACAAAATTTCGTTCAAACGGCTTTTTACAAACAGCTTTTTACAAAACCATTACTTTAATAAAACATGTTCATAATATTGAAATTCTAGTAGAACTTTCCGCTATACAACCACCATTGGCTTATAGTAGGGTAATGGAACCACACTATTTTTACTAAACAAAAAATTGTAATAATTAACAATTGACAGTTCGCTTGGTAATATAAAGACTGAAGTTACCCTTCCCAGGACTAATGCAGTTACTTAACCAACAGCATCATTTTACACCATTTTACAGAGTTCAGGTGACAAGTGCCAAAAACTGTCACCACGGCATCCATTTTATTTAAGGAATGAATTGGCCATGAATAACAAGTGTCATCTGCATAGAAAGTGATTCATAGGCACACTAACTGCTATGGATGTCATTATCCCATGCCGCCTGGTGGTGGTGAATACTACGGTATGCGTTGGAGGACTGTTTGGACGCTGGAACAAAATGAATATCATATCTCAGACAAATAAAACTTCAAAATTCAAAAATGTAGTATTTCATTATTGTTGTTTTTGTTTTGTTTTGTGTGTGTGTGTTTTTCTTTATACTAATTATCCTTACACATCCAGAAATGATATTCCACAAATGCCAAATTACCTTCTCTATGAGGGATCGTGGTGAGGACAGCATCAACTCTATAATAAGATATTTAAATTGGCAATATATTATTATAAATGCAAACAAATGATAAATACGTAATGCATTAGGTGATTGAGTTTCACATTCCAGTTACATGAGTCATAGGAGCATGACCTCAGCTGCACTACATGCATAGAAACTGATGCAATAGACACAAGTCTAAGCAATAAAAACTTCTGCTTGTACTATTACGTTCATTCTTCAAAGAAACACTTCCTTGACAGCTAGTTCAAGTTCTAGTGCTCATGTTCTATGAATCCTTCTTTCCGTTATACCGCAACTTTGCCCTAATCCTGGTAATTTGACTATCGTGAGCAAGAAATTTGATACTCTGTAAGCTGTTCAATGCTACTTTAGTGGATTGCTAACCTCTGGAAGTCCTCGAATGTTCATATGGCAACCGCTGCAAAACGTCGTCTCTGTCCATTTTTCTCAACGTTGGCAGAGTGCGGTCGTAGAGTTGGAATTTCAGGCTGGCCAGTTTGGCTGACCTGGGACGAGTGCAACTGTAACTGTGAGATTCAACCACCGCCATGACTACGAGATACAACGGAGTTGGCGATATTTCTCCTTCTCGATGGTTTCCGAGGACTCCCGACCGATTCCAAGGTGACAACTATGCGTGGGCGGGGCTGAATTGTTGTTCCTATTGTGCGTGGGTGGGCTGAGCTGGACCTGCGGTCAAAGGGAACTGTAAAAAGTGGCCATTGCTAATGGGGGTAGCACCCGGGGCTCTGTATTCCACATTTTTTGCAGGTATAAAAGGCCGTAGTTGAGAGCGTCCACACAGCCAAACGACGCAGCTAATTTCGCTAATTTCAAACACCTTGGCGCAATTCCTCCACCAATAAATTGAGCTACTTCACCTGAAACGATTGGACTGATATATTTCAACAGATCTTTCAACAGACCTACAACTATGAATGTTAACCCAGTTCTGCTTTGCTTTTCATTCTTGTGGACGCTGCCTAGTTTTGGTCAAGCCACAGATATAACAGAGATTCATTTCCCGCCTCGAGCTAAAGAGTTGCAGACGTCATCTCCAAGTCTAGTAACCGCAATGAACTACCAAAATGTATCCAGTCTCCTAACCAGTGTTTTGGAAGTCTTTCAGATCATCACAGCTTATAAGAACGAACTAGTAAGTCATGAATAATGCTTGTGTGTAATAGTTTAAGACGATTACATAGTCAAAGTGCTCCTATATTGGATTATTATTATTATTCTCTTTTTCCTCTTGAAGATATATAGCATATAAACAACAACAACAGCAGCAGCAATAACAACAAACTTTAATTTACTTCTAGAGCATCATATAACATGCCATATGTATATAATATATATTTTTACTGCCCTGTATATTATAGTTACTGTCCTATACTGTGTCCTATAATATATATAGTATTATATATTTATTGTCCTATTAAGGTCAATGCGATAAATTTTAGTTCTCTAAATGTAATATTGTTCCCTACCCCTTCATCTTCAGGTGATCACAAAAAGCCTCTCTGGCATTTCTCCACCTCACGAACACTGCTTCATTGCAGAGAGAAACCTGAGCAATTTCACGGCAGACATTGCTGATCGCTTCTTGTTGTGTGACCATCAGATGGTGGAGCTTCTCTCTCTGGCATTGCAGAGAATGATCGATTATGACAAGTGCAAAAGCATCCATCCCAACCCACTTCTTCCAAAGATAAAATCAAAGATTGATGCCATTAGCCGTGCACTGGCCAACATTACTGCTGGTAGGCGTGGCATTGAATGCGGCCTGAAGTCCATGTCAGACCTCAGGATAGGCTATTCCCAGCGCCCTAATTGTCGTCAAATTCCTACTTCAAACTTCCTCAAGCGATCGGCAGAACCAAGAGAGGAAGACCGGTCCAGGCCATCCAGATTGAGGAGAAGGAGGACCACACCCACCCCAACTACTGCTCAAAACACTCGAAATCCCAGAGTAAGAAATATAGCCAGTTTCAATTCATAATTGTATTTTCCTCATTGAATATCTTAGGAACCAAAAATTTGAACTGTAAATGGATTATTATTATTATGTGTGTAGCATATAAAATACAAAATTTATTGCATACTGTACCAAATCTATCTATCTATACAATAGTGCTCATTCATAATTAATAAACAAACAAATGTAATGAAATTTTTTGTGTGGTGCAGGAAGCTGGCAACATAGACCCTACCGATCAAAGTTATCTCACTTTTGGTGCTGATCGTGGGAACAGAGGTTCAGATCAGGAAGCCACACCCACTGCCTCTTCCTTTACATGTCGACCTGTGCGGAACGATATGGAATTATTTACGTACACATACGAGGTTTGGATAGGTCTCTATTATGTTCAAGTTGATCTCACTCAGAAGAGAAGGTGCTTGGAATAATCAACATGAGACTCGTGGAATGGAACCAAGATCATCATCACATTACTGCTCCAACTTAGCATATTAGTCATTAATTCATTATTCACAACATTAGCACATGATTATGAACACAATATAATATTATAGTTAGTTTACTACCATTGCCATATTATGTATGTAGTAAAATTCTTATGTTGAATATTATTAATATAAAGAAAAAAATCAATAATACGTCAAAGTGACATAGACCATTAGCGCACATAGAAGATATATTCAACCACATAGCAATACAGAATGTATACAATATACACGGAAAATAAAGTGGCACTGCTTTACAGAAGGATGCCAAGCAATCTGACTCCAATAACAACCAATCTAACACAATCCAATTTAACCTTCGAAACCAGACAATTTCTCAGCAGAGGTCAAAATACTTGCCTTCAAGAGTAGCCATTACAGAGGACTTTGGCAAGTAGTCGTAACATTGGGTTAAGTTTAATGTAATGTATACATATTGGCTGTTAAAACAGAGAAAAACAGCTGTTAGTATAAAATGTACATATCATATGTACATCCAATGTACTGTTGCCATGGACATTATCTTACACATGTTACTCCTTACATTGACGTTAGGTTACTTGTGAATCAACTAACACAAACGGTTTAAAATATTTTATGAAATATTTCAAGATTGCCACGCCATAATGTGGTATGTATTTATGATATCATGTTATTATATCCACCAGAATTGTGAAAATGTAAATAAATAAAAAATGGAGTGATGAATTGTGCTAATAAATATTGAACAAATGATGTTACGTTTTATGTCTGGTGTCTGGACCATTCAATTCAGTCACATTATCAATATACTGAAGAATCTCTGATACGTTCTTGAGTGCTTCTACTCCAGTGACTAGTTCTCTACACAGACATATCACAAACACACGGTCATTGTTAATCCACATACATACGTACATACATACAAGCCTACATACGTAAATTAAAAAAATGTAATAATAATAATAAAAAAGAATAGTGTGCTTTAGTACAAATGGCGAGCCAGCTAGCCAAGCTATGAACTTGAACACATTCACATTCTCATATATAAGCATGTTTTACTATGTAGCCAACTAGGAAGAGAGCTCACTATGAACTTTGTACAGCCCTTCGTTGGCAAAACTTGTATAGCTCCTTATCTCTGAGCGTTCCTAAAGATGGATTATAAAGTTTAGCAGCACATTGAAGTCTGAGCGTTCCTAAAGATGGGTTATAAAGTTTAGCAGCACATTGAAGTCAAAATGTATTGCCCCTCAGAAGGCACACTGAAGTCAAAGTGGATATTTCCTTTTAACAACACACTGAAGTCAAAGCTCACACCCTTTAACGGTGCTGAAGAGAAATATATTTGGTAACTTCTAATAGCCTAGTAGCAATAAGTGTAGCTTTTAAAGAAGCAGTGAAGTCTTCCACTGACTTGCATAGCCCTCTATGCATTGTTAGACGACTCACAAAGCTATTAAAAGTTACAAGTGATTAGGTCTGCCATCAGGCTAGCCAGTTTTGCAAGGCATTGCTGACTGGATATCACTTTTTCAGTATTCCATTAAAATGGTGTCGACTGCATGTGGCTGTACTCCTTACCCAACGATGCATGCATAGGATTGATACACAGAGTAGCAGAAGGCAGTCAAAGTTGGCTGAACTCTCGGATATTAAACCCAAGAGTATATTACACAGAATGTAATCATCACAATCTTCTTTTTCATAAGATTTGTTTGGTTTGAACTGGTTCCTTTCATGTGACAAAGAAAGGGAGAATCATAACAAACAATTGAATGGGCTTAAGCAGACAAATAAACAAAAATATAGTGTTGGTTTGAGCACAAGGAAAAAGAAAGTACGTTCAATAACAGTCAGGCAACAGACAAGGGGTGGCAGAAAGATTGAACAACAGCAACAAACAAAAAAAAAAGCAAAAAAAAAAAAAAGCAATACTTGCACTCTCACAGCTTCAATCAGGTTCCACACAAGGACGGGTAAATTAGACAATTACAGTCTCCACAGAGCTTGCTGCCTTCAATCAGGGAACTTCCCCTGGAACTTCCCCCTTCAAACTTGTCATCTTTCCCCTACCACATCCTGAACTCTGACCTTGCCCAATAAGTACACACGCAACCGAAACCACAGAATCATTATTGTGAACAAATGCTAGTTAATGTAATTAAGTAGAGTTAACGGCAGGAGCTGGATAAAAAAAAAACCACCCTGGGACAAGCTAGGGTGGGGAAGCAAGGTAGGCGGCGCATGCGTATGCCGAGGCACGTGACCACACACGTGGCGGTTGTCCAGACGGCTAAGGCTGAACCTAGCCACGAAACGGCAGAGCTGTCGAGAGGCAAACTCGAGTGGCTAGTTTTTGTTTTTTCCCACTATCCAACCCCTGACTCCTCTCTCACAAGGTTTCATTGTCCACCACTGTGTGGTGTGAGACTGGGCCGGCTAGTGGCCCCATCACGTGGGCAGCGCATGCCATTCAGGCTGACGGGGCCTCCCCCCAAAGCGGGGAATCCCAGTGGCTCAAAGGCGCGTGCCAAGCGCACACGCAGAATCCAACAGCTGGGTCACAGAACAGCCGGCCCAGTTCCTGCCAATGTTAGATAGAATCTAGGAGGTAAGTGACCTACCAAACTAGTGGGGGCGACTAGAGTTAAACCTACATACCAAGAATTCTTCACAGGATTGCTCCACAATACGTCGCCACTATGCCTATCATTTGATCACACCTTACCTAATATTTTTGTCGGCCATTTGCGCTGTAGTAACGAGTTGCTGAGAGGCATAGCTTGACTTCTGTCTCACTCCAGCCAGCAACTCTTCATAGTGCTTCTGCATAGCCTGAGGGGTACTCCTGGATAATTGCACCTGTGAAACAAACACACACACACACACATACATAGCGTAACATTAGCTACTTCTCTACGAACTTAGTAGTAGTAGTAGTAATAATAATAATAATAATAGTAATAATAATAATAACAATAATAATAGTGTAAACTATTATAATTACATAAATAAGTGTAATTATGCTTTCAGTTTGAAATCAGGCTTACTATAAGTTAATTAATCATGGGGATCATGAAGTAAGAAAGGGTGGGGGACAAGAATATGGTGTGAGTGGGTGGGGTTAACTATAGCCCATACACTATTCCTCACGTTTTCTCATGCCCCACATGACTATCCCCAGCTATCTCGAAGGGCAGGGTTGGAGGAAACCATGCTGCACCAAGGCTGATCGACATTAGGCTAAATCTATACCTGGCCGGGGGGGGGGAGGGGGGGGGGGGGGGGGGGGAGGGAGGGCGGCTTCAATTAGATCCAATTAGCACCACATATAAACAAATAGAGGAACCCTCACACCTGTATGCTGCCACTTGGCACAGTGTAGAAGCCAATATGTAGCCAGCCTATCGCATCTTAGACTAATAGTAAAGAAGGCAGGAGGAAGAGGAGGAGAAATGAACTAAACCCTACAACTTACCATCTACTGGAAACAGGCACTACATGAGATAACCAAATCTCCTCTACGCTAACAGAATCTTGGAGATCAAAAAGAGAGTTGCCTTTAAATTTTATAAGTTATTGAGAAAAAGGATGAAGCCGTTGTACCAAGGATAGCTAGCTACTACATAAACCATTTGATCCAGCCGTGTAGGAAGATGTTTAGGTATAGGGGGGCCTCCAAGGGCATTTTTGTGGTTTAAAAGTATTCATGTAAGAAATCACCTCGGTGTTTGATTGAGTCCCAAAATTATGGGGAGGCCCCAGCCCCGCCCCCCTATGCCACTGGATACCACTGTTTACAGCCTGGATGAACACTGCCCCATGTAAATGGACAGTCACAAAACTATTCTATCAATTTCATATTTTAATTACAAGGACGTACGTATGTGCATATATTCTGTTAGCCAGAGAAGAAAGCTGTAAATAATAAAACTCACTAAACTCAACAAACCCCAGTTTCCATAACAGAGGTGAGGTAAGTAATGTTAGAGCAAGTTTGAGAATTTTTTTTGATAAGTTCATCTAGAGGTTAACCACACCCCTTACCAACAGGCATAATATTACACAAATTGTTCTCATTAGTCTGAAACCTATCTCAAAGTACTACTACAAAGGATTGCTCTGGAAACTCTATGATTATCTGTATGAAATTTATTAAGCCAGAAGTTCCTAAATGAAAACAATATCAAGCCTTAGTACCCATCCTAACGTAAGTGAAAATTCCTGATTTTTAGTCTTAGATACCAAACCAAACTACTAAAGAACTGATAGGTACACCCACCAGCTACATCTCAATAGTGTGATTTTTCCTAGCATAATAGTGACTAGATAGAGAGATATTTGTGGACTTACACTTGCAATGAACAAATCATAAAAACATAACGATAACCCATTAAAGGGTTTAGATGCACAACGAGCATAGAAATGTACTTGACTTAAGTACAATGACCAGCACTTTGAGAAAACACTTTAAGAAAGGAAGACTGACTAGGGAATCGCCTATCTGAGAATAGTCCAGCCACACCACAATGGTTGCATCCAGCAAGATCAAACAAAATTAATAGTTCAAGTTACTAAGGTAAAAGTATTATTATAATTGACATTTCCTACATTTCCAGCATAAGACTCATTTCAACACACATCGTGTGCATGTGTGTGCATGTGTGTGTGTGTGTGTATGATAATTTTACCTGTAGACTGGATATTTCTTGGGTTAGTTTCTTGATAGTATTTTCTGCTGCCACGGCTCTTTTCTGTAAACAACAACAATAACAATGGACCTTAGCAAGATATGTTATAAGAAGTCAGTCTTAATACAATGTCTTTACATTCACCTCATGAATACACATCTACAATAATAATAGAGGTCAAGGAATCCATTATACAGAGATCATTATTTAGAGATCATGTGATCCATTAAAATAATAGAGATCATGTGATCCATTAAATAGAGATCATGTGATCATTAAATAGAGATCATGTGATCATTAAATAGAGACCATGTGATCATTAAATAGAGATCATGTGATCCATCAAGTAGAGATCATGTGATCCATTAATTAGACATCATGTGATCCATTCATATCACATAAAACGTTGAATCTGAGTAATCCAGCCAAGGAATTTACTTTCTTTCAAAGGCAGTAATAAATCTACCACCTATTCCTAACATCAAAACTTACTCCATATTCCCTGACTCCCTAGTTCTTTTTGAAATGAGGAACACTCTACACCTTCTATTCCGTCTCTTCTCACTACATCCCACACCATGATTCCCTCCCTCCCTCACCGTGGTGGTCACTAGGTTGCTCTCCACCTTCTGTACCATGTCCTCCAGAGCCTTCGTGTCCTCCGCCTCTTTTATCTTCAGTTCCTTTATCTGCCCTCTTAGAGACGTGTTCCTAATTAACCGACAAATATTTAGCCATGTGACTTTTGTTTACAATAATGTGCTTGATTAAGAAATTTGGTATTCAGTAAATAAAAGAAGGGATTATTTAAGGCTTTTTAGGGGGGAATTTGACTCCCCTCCCCTTAAAATAAATTCGACCTTCATGGAGACTATTAGTCGGCAACTTTAATCAATTTCGTGGAAATGACAAACCTCCCATAAAACTTTTAGTTCACCCTGTAAAAATTCATTACAGAAATAAAATTCAATAAGGTCATTACTCCAATGCAATAGCTTACACTAAGATAATAGACACACCTCTTATGAAACTTCAAATGCCTATCTTCTCCTACTCTACTATTACTTCATTTGAGTAGTATTAGTTGGAAGTTAGTGTTAATTTTACCTATACCCCCCACATTATATTACACAGAACAACCACTAACACATCTCCGTCTCATGCAATTGGAATAAAAGTAATCTCATGTTTACCGGAAACAAAACAACAACAACTATAAAAAAACAAAAAAAACAAAAAAAAACAACAACAAAAAACAACAAAAACAACAACAACAACACAACAACTAAACAAAAAGAAAACTACAACATAACCCAAAGGGTAACATTTAGCACACAATTAGAATGGGTTCTTCACTATCTATTTCATGTATTTAAAAACAACAACCACAACAACAACTGAACATGTGTACTATTCTTACTTCTCCTTCTCAGTTTTCAGATAATCGTCACTTCTAGCAAGTTCCTTCCGCAGTCTCTCATTCTCAGCTCTCAACTGGAGAAAATAAAACAACAAAATCACAAACTTGCTTATAAAACACAAATGAGGAAGACAAAGAATTACTTTGAATTGATATGGCATTTTTACCTATTAACCTTAAAAACACCAAACAACAGCATCAAAACAACAACAACAACAACAACAATTCCATCCACTAATGAAACGTCTCCTGTCCCTGAACCATGGAGATAGCATTCAGTAAGATATACAGCTATGGTTGCTTGGGTAGGCTAATGGGGGTTACGGCAAATGAAATTATATCTTGGTGGGGAATGCATAAAATACTCCCGTTGCTGCCATAAACTCCTCCTAATTAATGGCACTGCATAAACTCACTCACTTTCTTTAGTTCAGCTGCATCATTAAATGGCAGATGAGAAGTGTGGTTCTCTCCCACGAGCATGGAATCTCCCAGGTCAAATTCCAGCCCCTTTCGAGGAGTTGCCGGACTTTCATCACTGGAACTACTGGAAGTGGCTTTACCTCCCGTGCTAAATATGTCTACGGTAGGAACACCGGACTGGGGCACAGAGAAAAGTGGAGCGTCACCTGCAGCATCTGAATCACTTCCATCACTCGCGTCAAATATTGACAACTTTTCTTGAACCTCCTTCTTTGGCTTCAAACTTTTTTTCAAGTTCTTATGATTTTTGCCTTGTTGAGTCGGGCTAGCTGACTTGGCTGATGCCGCCGATTTCCCGGGCTTGGGTTTTGATCTGGTGTGACTATTAAAGAGAGCGGGGAGTGTTTGGTTGGATGTGGGAGGAGGGACTGGATTGACGACAGTCAGGCTGCTCTCTTCATCGCCAGAGGAACTGGTCAACTGCAAGAATAGACAAACAAACAAACAAACAAACATCATAAGATACAGAGACTGATGGAGACAGACAATAAATAACTACATATGTATGTGACAAAAATAAATATCGACGAATATAAAAAAACTCTATTACAAATGGTCAATTCTCATCTAACCTCTAGCAACATTTAAGGTGCGCGTGAGACTAGTATACATGCAGCATATGTACAGTCATACGTCATCTTCCATTGTTGTAACTGAAGCCTTTCTGGGGTTAGTAACAAATTTACCCACACGCGCGAGCACGCATACATATGCACACACACACACACACGGGGAAGTAAGACAAGCTTTGGTCACACTTTGGCTCTATGGACTGCAAAAGTTCTGGTGCCACGCCCTTTTCCTCTCACCCATCCCAACTTATCACTTTATTCATGTGCGGGGGAGCCACACTAAGGTGAACAAGTGTTCTAACACATAGTCAGAGTGTCAGAATAGCTATCATATTGTTGGGCTTCTAACACTTTCAATAATTAGACAAGATCAGCTGAGAACTTGTCAGTTTTTGTTTTTGTATTATTTAAACTGGTAAGTTGTTCAGTTAATAGTGTAAGTGAAGTAAATTAAATTACATGGTCCCTTAATCAGAATTCAAATATAAGTAAACATGTCGTGAGATTCTACATGTTGATTTAATGATGTGTTTTATGTTCATGAACTGACTTACAAATGTCCCCCCCCCCTCCCCTCCTCCCCCAATTCCCAATTCCATGCTTTCTTGACACTATAGCAAATGCATCCCCACCCCCTTCCTCAATATTTGGTTTATCCTGTTAGATTAACATATTATTATGTGTGTGTAACAGGTTAACAGCCCACTTTGTGCACCTCATCATTTTTGCTTTTTTATTACCATAGCAAACTATGATGCTCATTTATTCCAACAAAACTTACCAGACGCTCATGTGCATTCTGTTCATGAGTTATCGCAGTTTCAGAGGGAGTGCTACAAGAGAGTTAATTTTATTGCTTCAAGAAACAAACTTTTTTTTTTAGAAATTGAATTAATTCCGTATACTTTCTGCGGCACGATCCCTGCACTAACCATATTCACTTTTGAGTAAGATTGAAATTCTAGTTTCGTAATTCCTCAGCATGTACTGTACAAGGTTAAGAAAGTAAGCTACTTCTAAAAGTGCGCTTGGCATGAAAGAAACGTTAAGACCTAAAACTTAGGGGAGAGCTCAAGGTTGGTAGATACTAACAAGTGAAAAAAAAAAATTTTTCCGGTCAAATTTAACTACTGCTTGCTCATCCATTATTTCAAAGCAAAGCAGATTCTGTCATACACACATATAAACACAACGTAAAACCTCTCTTATGTAGTGTTTTCAAATCCTCCTTAGATGCATGCATCTCAAACAACTAAACTAGGACAAATAATTAAATGGGGGTGGATTGGCCTTGCTGGCAGAGTTTGATTGAAAATCACATTATTTCAGTATTTAGAAGATAAGGATTATGGGGCACCTGTAGGTCCCAAAGTGCCTGAGGCTCTCTTCTGCACTTATATATATATATATATATATATAGTGCTCTATCTCTATCTATTGTTCCCCAGTTGGGTAGCAAGAACACTTAGCTGTTATAGACACATGCATAGCTGACTGGTACAGTATATTCTCATTGACTTCTTGAAGTATCTTGTATAAAAGCTAATAATTGAACTATACAAGATAATTCAAGAAGTCAATGAGAATATACTATACCAGTCAGCTATGCATGTGTCTATAACAGCTAAGTGTTCTTGCTACCCAACTGGGAAACAATAGATAGAGCAACCACCTCCCACCAGTACAATCCATGTACCTACAACCCTAAATCACTTAGCAACACACCCAGCAGGCAGCTGCAACTGTCTGCCCCCAGAGAATCACTTGAACATTAAGAAGTGCATAGAGTTTTGTACTGGAGTATGGGGTATGTACAAATGTATTTAACAAGCTGAATGTCTATTAGTGTCATCTAATCAGCAATTTACATTCTATTAATGAAGGAGTACATAGTTACTTGTATGATTGACAAGTTCATTGAAACACACGCTATAATTAAAGATGTACACAGCGAATTATAAAGGTGCAACTGTAGGGTCACTGTCCAACTAAACTCGACTATTGAACGAATGGGAGACTGGGCAGCATTTTAGAGCTTTGTTTTACCCATACTTTGGTTTGTTTTCTCCCCTTGCTTTTGACGTAATGCTATATGGCCCTACACAGCGTTGCCTCTAGGGCCTATTTGAGTGGTGCCACACCACTTGGATTTATGCACCACTTGGATTTATGCACCACTTGGTTTATTGTTGTTATAGTTTCTTTTTTTCCTTTCACTAACACATGTGCCGCCACATATTTACGCCCACCCACAACCCCATATATATGCTGCAACAGTACACGGATATTTTTGTACCACTTAAATTGCAATCCTAAAGAGAACACTGGCCGTACATTTACTTATGGTGGAGACAGACCAGGCCAACAATGACTTTTTCAATGACAATGCCTGCAGGACTTGAAACGTTGTTTGATAGGGTTCCTGTATTAGTGAGAGAAGTAGAATACTGTAACAGTCACCACTGCAGAATGATGAGTCAGCATTCATGTTAGTAAGCACAGCGAGTTCTTTTGCAAATCTAGTTATTTTAAATATTACACAGGCTACCATGTCTAATTGTGTTGTGCTTAAAGATTACATCATTCTATATGACTGGAAGCTAGTTTTGTACAATACAATGCTAACTTATTGAAGTGTATTCTATGAAAGTGGGAGGAGCCACACAACAGTGTCAATTCTCAACTAGAATCATTTTACTCCCGTTGATGATTTACTCCCTTTTGACTAAACTTACAGGTTTTGTTGACTTTCTTTCCACAAATTTAGTGAATGAGAATGGGTTTTCATCATCAGAGGTCCGTTTAGCACCTTCACAACCACATGGATATGGAATGGAATGGACATTCTCCTCCATTGCATACCAATTTCACTCACCCACTACTACATCTGTATCCCTCGAAGCTGAAGACTTCTTAGATGTTGTTTTCTTCCTACTAGACGACGTAGACTTGCTGGAAGACTTAGGGTTTTCGACACTGGGCCCTCCTTCTCCACGTTTTAGAAAACTTTTGAAGGAAAAAGGATTATCCGATCCTTCCTCATTCACTCCAGCCATCTTTGTAGGCCAACCGATCAAAGTATTCAGCGATACGGCACAGACAAAGGAGCAAGTACAACGAACAGTTGATTCTTCAAGTCTCACGATTGTTAGCCACACCCACCTCAAGTAAAGTGCACGCCCACTTTGTGACTTGTCAACGCTGCTACGCGCGACGCCCGAGCGTTTATAGTCCAAATAATAACCAGCAAGCTCAAATTAAATATTCAAAACATAAGCTGCACCAGAACAACTAAACATACTTTACAGAAAATTAATGATAGCTTGCCCCTGAACATTATTGACTATTACTGCTATGAATTGGGTTGGTTTGATTGGGTGGAATGTGTTCATTTCCCTGTGATCTTTAGAGACGCATGTTTATTAGTGACAACCTCATCAGAGATCATGGCGTCATCATTTAGGTGACTTCCATCGAGAATAGAGAAATGAAAATTCACCAAGACCTCAGGCTGATCTTGAGAGTGAGTAGGACTAGTGGTTAGAGTGTGTTCTCCAAACTCGATTGGTTCACTATTGGATATATAATCTGAAGCATCCAGATCTGCTGTGTTGTCAGACCAGCCAGTGTTAATATTGGTATAGGTTAAGTGAACACTCTCTGAGTGGCTCAAGTCAGATGAACTGAGTCCCACGTCAGGACTTCCCATGTCAATTTCTGGTGATCCCATCCTCATGTCATATGATTCCACACTCAGGTCAGGTGATTCTACACTCAGGTCATGTGATGACTGATTTATGTCCTTTGATCGAATCTTATAGTCTACTAAGCCTCGCCTCATGTCTGCTGATATCTGAGTCAAGTCAGCTGATATCCGGTTCAATATAACTGGGTCACACGGTGTGTGAATGTTTTCCAAATGTGGAGGAATTTCAATGTGAAATAATTCTGGATTTATTGCTGGTGATACAACTACACCATCTGAGCTGGAGTCGGAATGAGCTACATCAACGCCATTTTGTAGACTGATGTTCAATTCTTGTGTGTCAATAGTTGTCTCCATTACATTTTCATCCATATTTTGGTGCTGATTTACATCTATGCTGATTGTATCTTCTGCTGTGTAAGGGGATCCATAATGATATTCAGCATGAATAGTAACACCATTACCTGTAGGGGGGAAAGTGTCATTAAAATAATAAGTGTGGTTGCAATAACAACAAAAACCTGGGTAGTCCCCACATTGTAATACCAGTTATTATTCTGTATAAAATTGCATAATTTAATTCAACGTGTTTGCCGGTGTTCAATTTAGAAATTACTCACTCCAAAAAAGTATTATTGTGTCCATTTATATTCTAACGGCATAAAATGTCTGTGAAGAATAGGAGGCAAAATGCAAGCTTGTGTATCATGAGATAGTCACCAGCAACACGTGTTATAGAGTGCTTTGAGAGAGCTTAAGACTTTTCTGTATTATGACTCAGTTTCTCTTCAAACTAGCTAGTATAAATAAACTCTTAAGTTTAAAACGTACCTGGAGCTTCAAGTAGACCAGTCCTGGTCTACTTGAAGCTCCAGGTACGTTTTCCCCTTGAGATTTTTGTAGACTATACAGTCTCTGTTTACTGTTTATATTTTCCTCCAAAAGAATGAGTGGTATTTGCACCTGGTTTAAAGGGATGGCAAAAACAAGCATGCATTAAGTTCAATGTACTTTAAGTGAAGTCAAATTTTATAAACAAGGAATCGAATAAATGATTTACTTTAACTTGTTTGCTAGTTTTGTGTGGTATACTTTATGTAATATGATTGTCCTCTCTACCCAACTTTCTTTCATTAAATAGATAAGCCATTTTTGTGGTTACTTTTACCTTTAACATGTTTCCTCCTGTGTTTACAACCACCACATAAGACTACAATCACAAAGGCAGCACCGGCCACGGCAAGACATAGCAGTGCCACTCCCAGCAGAACCAGGAAAGCCAGTAATGCAGGGTGAATGGAGTCAGTCGGATTGCCTGAGAATAGAAGGCAATAGCATATTACTCGCATAGCTCTTCAGTTACTAACCTTCCTCTCATTGTGTATGCATAAAACTCATCACAGTGCTTTGGGTCAAAGGATAGCAACTTTCTAACCCTGAGAGCTTATTACCATTAAAGTATTTTATGAGCAAGCAAGTGGATATTCTTAGGTAGAATTTTTTTCACATTACATTGATAGATCTTTTTTCTAGCATGTAATTATATTGATAGAAGTACGTAGATAGACAGACAGACAGACAAATCGACAGACATATAGATAAATAGATAGATGGATAGAATAGATTGATTATATAGATAGATAAATAGATACAGTAGAATCACTAATTGTAGGATACAATAGTATGCATTGATAGTCCATGACCCTTTTCTGGTAAGCTTAATTAATAATCTGCATTCATATCTGTCATAATGCTGCACAAAGACTTTCTAAGTTCCGAGTAGTAACAACATCCAGTCAAGCACATCCTACTAAATAGCTGACGTAGTTATGTGAGCAGCAATTATTAAAAAACAACAATATATAACAAACAACAACTAAACATACACTTACTACTGTTATTCTTTCATGCTTCCCCTTGGTGCCTACAGTAAATCTATGCAATATAATCGCCTGATATGCCAAAAAGACTAAACATTCTACCAACAGGACAGCAGGCTACATGCTCAGTAAATTCATAGATGTGGCTACATAGCCATGAATACATGTATAATTTTAAACTCAAGAAGAAACTACAATTGATAAACATTTGTATATGCTATTACTGTTACAAAAAATATAATTTTGTGTGCACAATACAAAGTCATTTAAAGTTAGATAGTGAAACATTTTTGAAAGAAATTGTAATTTTCAGTACTTACTCAATGAGGCTGTAGTTGGAGGGCACTGACACAAAGGAAACTTTCCAGTGCTGTCAATAGCAACTACACAAGCACATCCTTTGTCACAACTGTTTTCAGAGCATATGATATCTTGGCAGAATATCCCATCAAAATTCTCAGTGCAGTTGCAGGAAGAGGAGTTATTTGAGGTGGTACATGTACCTCCATTTTGACAAGTATTGGGATCGCAAAAGGTGGGCGTGGTCACAGTCGCATTACATGGGCCTCCATCTTCGCATCCACAAGTTCCATTAATGCTCTTACATTTCCCTCCAGACTGGCACAGAAATATTTCACATGAGTCTGTCTCACAGTTCTGACCGTGGAAATAACCCGGGCACTCACACACTGGTAAGGGCGACACTGATGTGGCATTGCAATAGCCTCCATTTAAACAGGTGATATTTTCACAAAGGTTAACGTTGCAGCGTTCCCCTCTAAACATTGGAGTGCATTCGCAAGAATGCACTGACCCACTCTGTACACAAGTCCCACCATTTAGACATAGTCCTTGAGTACAGTTACGTGCAGAGCAGGTTCTACCAAAGTAGCCCTCAGGACACATACATGTGAAGTTACCACCGGGCACATTCACACATGTTCCACCATTGGAACACGAAGATTCATCACAAACTGCAGTAGTGGCACGCACTTCACACAGTCTGCCGTAGAACCCAGCAGGGCAATTGCATCTAAACTCTCCTGCTGTAGTATCCTGACAGACTGCCTGGTTAAGACAAGGATTGGAGTCACAAGGCGAAGCAATGGCAGCGTCACATGTCACTCCAGTAAAGCCGTCGTGACAGTTACAAGAATAGGATGCAAATGGACCGTCGATGCATATCCCATTACCGGAGCACGGATTCGAAACGGTTTCGCATTCATTTATGGGAACTTCACAGTTCTTGCCAGTGAATCCAATCACACACTCACATCGATAGGTGTCATTTCCATCTATGCATGAAACACTCCCTATGTCATCGCACGGGCCAAAAAAGGAAAAAGATCCATCTGAGCTTTCACAATGGTTGATATCGAACTCGCAGTTGCTGCCAGTCCATCCCGAGTAACATGTGCATTGACCAGATTGTTCGCATACGCCATTTCTACATGTTTCTATGGAGCACAAAGGGGGAGGAGTTACAACAGTGCAGCCAACATCCCTGGGAGTGCACAGTCTTTCACAGAAGGATCCAGTGTAGCCCAGCTCACACTTACACCGAAATTCATTTCTTTGTCTTCCATCGATACAGACTCCATGAATGCAATTAACAATGCTGCATATGCTTTGGGAGCATACTGAAGAAATCCATAAACACAGGATCCCTGCTGAAAACAGGACTTGAATTTTACTCATTGCTAGCTGATCAACTGCCAGAGGTAGATAACACGCTTGATTCTTGCGCTACGACTTTCAGACTGATTGCTGTAGCATGTTGGCTAACTCTTCTCTCTAGTGAATTCATGCCCGGTTGAATCCTGGGAGCCCTCGCGCACGCTCAGCTCTCCCGCCGATATATTCAGCCCCTCCCACTTCTAGGCTAAGGTTTGGGTGAAAGAAGGAGGCGAAGAAGTACTGGTTTGCGAGTATTCTACAATTGGCTGGGTGGCGGACACCCTCCGGACTAAGTTACTTTCTCGTCTCTGCCTCGGAGTTTGGCATTTCCCATTACTGCAGTAAAATAGTAAGTAATGTCGGCGTCTTCACGCCCCCTAAAATCCCCTCCCCCTTCAGCTATTATAAAGTGCGAGCTAACATTATCGTAAGAATGTCAGAATACAGTGTGATTTATTTATTGGGGAAAGACAGAGGTGTGAAAAGTTAGAGTAGTAATTAATGGAATGGCTGACAGTTAAAACTTTGACTGATTGGGAAATAAAAAATAAAAGGTTATCACAGCACAAGCTATCACAAGGAAAAGCAGTTAGCCAAAACTAAACTGGAAAACATTAAAAAAATTATCAGAAAATAAACCAAATGTTATAAACAAATTATAAATTTTAATTCTTGTAAGATTGAAGTGCTTATACCAAATGCTTAGGTCATTGTAGCCATAATTGTTGTGTCATTTTTATTATAATTATTACTATTAATCGTGGTTGTACAAGGTGTGAAGTATTCACAACACATAGCCCACTGGTAGACAGTTCAAGAGGTCAATTCTGACCCATGAAGGACACCAAGGCCATCAACATGTATCAATTTCATTCATCAGTAGCACGGGCAACAACAACTCTAAACTATATTTAGAGCAGAAGATCTGTGCTAAACTTAATGACATTCATAGCCCAGTAATTAGGATGCATGGCTATGAGAGAGATGTGAATAGTCAGGCCACGGGAGGGCATGCTGCCATGAATCTAGTCATAGTGACATCCCACACTGGGAAGCCTATAAGCACTGAACTTGTTTTTGGCTTGCTATATCAACCTGCAAGAGAAAATAACATGAAGAGACTCAGGCTTCAAATTACAAACTTCAGTGCAATTTTCTTTTATATATCACTATATTATATTATAAGTTTCCTATTCAACACATTTTGTGTATCTACACAGAATACATGTACAGTTGAATTTTGCTCAGATACCTAACTGAATAATTTCAAAATTATACCACTACTATATTTTAAAAGTACTTTCAATTGAAAATTATCCATGACCCAGATTTACACACTGCCTTGCAATAAATATGTGTGCTATGGGTAGCAACATTACATTAAAATACTTTAATTGAAACTGATGTGTTCTAATATTCAAATAATGACACAATTTGGAAATTAATTATATTTTGCTTCTTTTAGAAAACTGCACTAATGATGGATTTCTCCAGAGGTGGAGTCATTAGTTTGGCAGTCTTAATCATATCATGTATTAGTTCAGCAAATACCCGTAAGTTGGAAGTACATTATGTGTGTAGTGATTGGAAAGTGTGCAGCTAATTATAATTATATTGAAATGTGGATTGTTACTGCTACTTGTAGCTACTATATGAAAATATTTGTTGAAAGCCCCTGATAAGTTACTTTGCACAAGCCTCTAAATTAGAGCTAAATATATTGAAAAATATTGCATGGTAAAGTTAAGTTGATGCTACCTACAACTGTAGCAGTTTGTTCATCCTAGTTATTGTAATGAAGATATGTTTGCAGATGGTAGCCAATGAGACATAATCATAATATTAAATGTGTAAAAAATTGTGATGTTAGCCGTAGTCAAAAGCTTTATTATAATGACAATAGCCCAAGCATTGAGAAAATGTAGTTGTTTTAGTCTAGACAATCAATGTAGTGTAATACATGACTATTATCTTACAGAAACATGTAATCCGCCCACATTCCTCCTGAACCAGACATGTGTTCAAAACTGTCCTCCATTTCACACGGCTGATTCAAGCTCCCGAACTTGTGATGAATGTAAGTTATTTTTCTAATGCAAAAACTATATATTATTCATTTGCTACCGGAGAATATCGTGAGTTTGCTGGCCTAGTATTTATGCGAGTGCTGCCAACAAAAACGTAAATATTACCAGTCAGGCTCATAAGAAAATTAAACGATAAAAATTATTGCTTTCTGCACTTATAATAAAAAAATGCAATGAAAATTGACAACTTGGGGGATGAAATAACCACCCAATTTTATTATCAACAATATTGGTGGTATGGGAAAAATACTGTCATTTGGCTAAACTTGTTGAATACAGTTCAGTACTCAATAATATGAGCTTTTGTTTTTCAGTGTTTAATATTTTTTGTTAAACAGTTTACACCAAATGCATGAGTTAGAGTGAAAAAAAAAAAATTATTAAATAAAAATTTGAATGTGCAACAATGAGAATAAAATGTTTTGTTAAAAATATTATTGTGGAAACGAAATGGAAAGACTGTTCACGTAATGATTGATCAGTTTAAATAGAATTAAAAACATTGCAATAGAAGATAGTTACAATTGCTACAGTTACACTGGAGGTATATTTCTTTTCAAAATGGTTGTGGAAGATAGCTTTCAACATAATTTGCTGACTAATTATTACAGAAATTTTCTGACTTGGGATGAATGCTAGCAACACTTAGCATACTATCTAATTAGGTGAGACCATTACTGATTTTGACAGAAGCTGTGAGTGCGGTGTATTTGCAGGTTATTGAAAGAGAGAAAGAGGGCTAGAATAGAAGGCCTGATGCTAGTCCTGAATTATTTCATACAAATAGGATAATTATCAAGTTCTGACCCTTCATAAAAACTAGATTGGAACTTTCTCACCTATAGGGGGTCTGGAAAAAAGCCAAGAAAAAATGTGAAAAAAATCTTGGTTGTCGCCGGGGATTTGAACCCAGGGCCACTGGCTTTAGCCACCAGTGCTCTAACCACTGAGCTACGACAACCCTCGACTTCCAAGACCTTCATAAAGGAAAAATGTGAAGTCTTGAAAGTCGAGGGTTGTCGTAGCTCAGTGATTAGAGCACTGGTGGCTAAAGCCAGTGGCCCTGGGTTCAAATCCCCGGCGACAACTAAGATTTTTTTCACATTTTTCCTTTGCTTTTTTCCAGACCCCCTTTAGGTGAGAAAGTTTCAATCTAAAATAGGATAACTTATCACCTTTGTGCATAAGTATTGACTGCATTTTCCTTTTTTTATTTTATTCAGTTCCACTAGAGTTTGAGGTCCAACCAACAGCCACAGTGTTCTCTTTGGAAATTTCTACAGTCACTAGAGGAAGTGAAACTATTCCCATTGCTTTTGTTGTTGATCGAGATTTCTTTGGACCTAACTTCCCCACACGGGCAAATGACATAGTTCTGACATCCAATGATCCGTCAACTTGTGGAACTAGCTCTGGAACCAACATCAGATTATATTTCCTGACTGATCCAGAAGTGGAGGCTTCCACTGATGCTGTATATGGTCCAATTATCACAATAAATGACAGCATAACCTTCAACACACCCGACACCCTGCAACCTGGAACACATAGCTGTACCTTCTTCATCCAGTTAGATCCATTTACTCGCAATATTTTGCGAATTCCCTTCTTCACTGCCTCTATTGTATACCAACCAGGTATAGTTGGTATTGCTAATTAGTTTATCATGCACATTAATCCAGTTGAATTATTGGTCTTTATATTATCTCATCAATAATATGTTTCAAACACCGTACTGCTTAAATATAATTCCAGATTGTTCCCTTGCATTTCAATATAATTATAACCTCTAACACATTATTTACCAGTTGGTTGAGTGTTTAAGTTAGTGGTTGCATGCCAACCAATCTGTATTATAATACACTTTAGATTTCACTTTCTAGCTTATCCTCTTGCTTTCCAACCGTCAATACAAAAGTAACTTGATTTTAGCAACTGATTGTGATAATGTTTATGAATCCAGTTTAGTTCATGAATTATTCATAAGGTCACATGACATTGTTATTACCATTGACAGACATGGAAGGATGACAAAAGCATAAGAAATGGGTGGTAATAATTGAAATGATTGTTGATAGCTTGCACGATAACTTACAAGAGAATAGTACAGGCATTGTGCTAATTTTTATTTGTGAGTTCACTTGTCTTGTTTTTATTTAGAAAATGTGTGTGATACCAACCCATGTATGGACCGAGGTATTTGTACCAATGATACGAATGCAAGCGGATATATCTGTACATGCTTTCCTGACTACACTGGATCTAACTGCAGTGTCACTATTGATGACTGCGAAATGTCCACAGTTGATTGCAACAATGGTACATGTGTGGATGGCAATCAAACATTCTCCTGTGCCTGTAACCCGGGATATACTGGCAGCATGTGTCAGGAGGAAATAGATGAGTGTGTAAATAGTGGATGCTTAAATGGAAATTGTACTGACTTACTTAATGACTATAACTGTAGCTGTTTCACTGGCTGGGAAGGCAGGAATTGTGAATCTAGGATCAATTACTGTGTTGGTGATCCCATATATGGTCCTTGTAATCCAGCTGGAACATCTGGACGATGTGAAAATGGAAATTCCACTGCCATTTGTCAATGTTTGATTGGGTTCACTGGTTCACTTTGTGAGATAGATATAGATGACTGTGTGCCAGATAATCCATGTGGTAATGGTGGCAACTGCACAGATTTGCCATTTGCAGCTGTTGAATGTGAGTGTCCTCCAGAATTCTCAGGTCCCTTTTGCGAGGTTGATCTAATTCCTTGTGACCCTTCACCATGTATAAATAATGGAGTTTGCATAGATTTAGGCATGGGAAACTACAGGTGTAACTGTACAGAAGGATTCAATGGCACTAACTGTGAAAATGACATAAATGTATGTACTAGTTCCACATGTCTGAATGGTGGTATCTGCAGGGAAGGTGTTGGGGCTAACTTCAGTTGCATGTGTATGCCAGGCCATACTGGTGCTCGCTGTGAGGAAGAGATCTTGTTTTGTACCTCTGATACTTGTCTTAATGGAGGAGAGTGTATGGAGGAGCCTGGAGTCAATGTTAGCTGTAACTGTGTGACTGGATTCACTGGAGATGCCTGTGAGGTAGATTTAGATTTCTGTAACCAACAGTCGTGTCTGAATGGAGGAATGTGCTTGGAAGGATTGGGAACAGAAACCAGTTGTAACTGTACTGCAGGATTCAGCGGCACTCAATGTCAATTTGATAGAGATTTTTGCTCTCAATTATCTTGCCTTAATGGGGGTACTTGTATAGAAGGTCTAGGGACAGTTACCAGTTGTAATTGCACTGAAGGGTTCAGTGGAAGCTCATGTGAAATTGATGACGACCTTTGTACCTTGTCACTGTGCCAGAATGGAGGTGCTTGCGTGGAAGGCATAGGCACTTCAGTCTCGTGTAATTGCTCTAGGGGATTTAGTGGTAACACATGTGAGATTGATGATGAGTTCTGTACTTTGACCTCCTGTCAAAATGGAGGAACATGCATAGAAGGTTATGGTACAATGACGAGCTGTAATTGTACTCAAGGATTCAGTGGATCTGTATGTGAGATTGATGGTGACTTTTGCACTCTAACATCTTGTCTAAATGGTGGTAGATGTATAGAAGGTATAGGTTCTCTCATTAGTTGTAACTGTAGTCTGGGCTTTAGTGGAACCCAATGTGAAATTGATGAGGATTTTTGTGACGGTATTAATTGTCAAAATGGTGGTGTGTGCATTGAAGGTATTGGACCAGCCACTAGCTGCAATTGTAGTGAAGGCTTTAGTGGAGAATCCTGCCAAATTGATGATGACTTTTGTGACACAGTTGAGTGTCTTAATGGTGGCACGTGTATGGAAGGAAGAGGCACAGCTACTAATTGTCTCTGTGCAGGTGGTTTTACGGGTATGTTCTGTGAAACAGATGAGGACTTCTGCACACTGTCCTCATGTGCAAATGGTGGACTGTGCATCGAAGGTTTGGGCACAATGACCTCCTGTAATTGTACTGAAGGATTTAGTGGTACCACATGCGAAATTGATGACAACTTCTGTACTGCAACATCCTGTCTAAATGGTGGTCTATGTGTGGAAGGTGTAGGTCCTCTCGTAAGTTGTAACTGTAGCCTAGGTTTCAGTGGTAGCAGGTGTGAAATAGATGATGATTTTTGTGGCAATGTGAATTGTCTGAATGGAGGCACTTGTGTTGACGGTGTAGGCACAGCAACCAGCTGCAATTGTACTGAAGGTTTCAGTGGTGACTTCTGTGATAATGATGGTGACTTCTGCCACACTATAGAATGCTTTAATGGAGGGACTTGTCTTGAAGGTAGAGGCACAGCAGTTTCTTGCAACTGCTCAGAAGGCTTTAGTGGAATAAGATGTCAGAATGATGATAACTTCTGTGACCTTTTTCCTTGCCAAAATGATGGCACTTGTATTGAAGGTACAGGACAATTAACTACATGCAATTGTACAGAAGGCTTCTCTGGAGACCGATGTGAAGTTGATAGAGACTTCTGTACACCATCATCTTGTGAAGATAGTGGAACATGTATAGAAGGTCTGGGGACCCTTACAACTTGTGATTGCTCAGATGGTTTTGATGGTGACCAATGTGAAATAGATCTAGACTTTTGCACCAATTCCACTTGCATGAATGATGGCACCTGCAGCGAAGGTGTGGGGACAGCTACCTCCTGTGCATGTGCTGAGGGCTTCACTGGTCCTAGTTGCAATGTTGATCTCTCCTTCTGCATGAATGAAACTTGCATGAATGGTGGCACTTGTGTAGAAGGGCGCGGTACCATGATATCGTGCATGTGTGCTACTGGTTACAGTGGGATGATATGCGGTCAAGATGATCCTGCACATGTGGCTTGTGATGCTAGCTTGTGTATGAATGGTGGGACATGCATAGAAGAGTTTGGTCCCTTTTATAGCTGTAACTGCTCTGAAGGATTTGATGGCACTAACTGTGAGAATGACCTTGACTTCTGCCGGAGTACAACATGTGATAATGGTGGTGTGTGCATAGAAGGACTTGGTCCAATCACTACTTGCAATTGCACTGCAGGGTTCAGTGGAGATAATTGCCAAATAGATGATGACTTTTGCGATATTAGGAATTGCCTGAATAATGGCATTTGTGTAGAAGGCATTGGCACAATCACTTCATGTAATTGCACACAAGGATTCTCTGGCATAAACTGTGAAATAGATGGAAATTTTTGTACTGTAGACTCATGCCTAAATGGAGGTTCTTGCCTTGAGGGCCTAGGTACAGCTACTTCCTGTAATTGTTCTGAAGGATTCAGTGGAAACCAATGTGAGACAGATGGCAACTTCTGTCAACCAATTTCTTGTGAAAATGGAGGCACTTGCATTGAAGGAGTTGGTACATTGACATCCTGCAATTGCACTGCAGGCTTCAGTGGAGTTAGATGTGAGATAGATGAAGACTTTTGTCAATTTAAAGAAGAATGCTTGAATGGAGGGAGATGTATAGAAGGATTGGGGGATGCTACCACATGTAATTGCACAGCTGGATTTAGTGGGAATAGATGTGAAGTAGATGGAGACTTTTGTGAGCTTAGAAGATGTCAAAATGGTGCAGCATGTATTGAGGGCACAGGTACTGCCACTAGGTGCGACTGCTTGGACGGATTTGATGGCCAAGACTGTGAAATCGACTTAGACTTTTGTACTGACCTCACTTGCTTTAATAACGGCACATGTGTGGAAGGTTTAGGAACTAACACATCCTGCGAGTGCACTAATGGTTACTCTGGGGATGACTGTAGTGTTGACTTGGAATTCTGCACCGATGCCACTTGTGCCAATGGCGGCACTTGTGTCGAAGGAATAGGTATAATGATATCTTGCATGTGTGCAGATGGCTATGCCGGTATGCTTTGTGACCAGGACAACAGTAATTACATGGCGTGTACTCATGGGATATGTTTGAACAGTGGGACTTGTGTGGAAGAGTTTGGCCCTTTCTTTAGCTGCAATTGCATCAGAGGCTTCAATGGAACCAATTGTGAGCTTGATCAAGACTTCTGTACTGCTGTGACATGCCAGAGTGGAGGGACCTGCAATGAAGGAGTGGGAGCTGTTACAACTTGTAGCTGCAGCGAAGGCTTCTCTGGTAGCAGCTGTGAAACCGATGAAGATTTTTGCACCATGGGTTCTTGTTTTAATGGTGGCCAATGCGTAGAAGGCTTAGGTACAATGACCAGCTGCAACTGTTCTGAAGGTTATAGTGGAAACATGTGCCAAATAGATGATGACTTCTGTACTATTGGTCAATGCCTTAATGGAGGAATTTGCTTGGAAGGTATTGGCACAGAAACAAGCTGTAATTGTAGTCAAGGCTTCACGGGAACCATATGCGAAATTGATGGTGATTTCTGCACTCCTTCATCTTGTCTAAATAGAGGTACATGTATAGAGGGTATTGGTGTTGATACCAGTTGCAACTGTACTCGCGGGTACATGGGAGATACTTGTGAAATCAATATTGACTTCTGCTTTGAAGGCGCTTGTTTAAATGGTGGTACTTGCGTAGACGGTGAAGGAACAGACATCAGTTGTGAGTGCATTGAAGGGTTTGATGATACACGTTGTGAGATAGATCTAAACTTCTGCAATGATACAACATGTTTGAATGGTGGAATATGCAGTGAGGGGCTCGGAACAGCCACTTCATGTGCTTGCCTTGAAGGATACACCGGGAACAACTGTGGCATTGACCTATCATTCTGTACCAATAGCACATGTTTGAATGGAGGAACATGTGTTGAAGGAATGGGCACCATGATTACATGCATGTGCACTGATGGCTTCACAGGAATGATGTGCGATGAAGACGATACTAATTATGTGGCTTGTCAATCCAATTTCTGTCTGAATGGTGGAACTTGTATTGAAGAATTTGGTCCTCAGTACAGCTGCAATTGTACTCGTGGCTTTGGAGGTGACAATTGCGAGAATGACTTAAATTTTTGCGAAGACAGCACTTGCTTGAATGGTGGACTTTGCATGGAAGGCATCGGAGAATTGACTAGCTGCAACTGTACCTTGGGCTTCAGCGGAAGTACTTGTGAGGTAGATGGTGACTTTTGTTCTGGAAGAAATTGCATGAATGGAGGTACTTGCATGGAAGGTTTAGGTGCTATCACAACTTGCAACTGTAGGCCCAGATATACTGGCGACAATTGCGAAGTTGATATGTGTGACTCACTCCAATGCCAAAATGGAGGATTCTGCCAAGAAACATCCATGGGTATTGAATGCAATTGTTCTGAGGGTTATCGAGGAGCGCTATGTGAAGAAGATTTAAATTTTTGCATGACGAATTCCTGCCTAAATGGTGGCGCTTGCATTGAAGGTCCCGGCACTATGATTAGCTGTAACTGCACCGGTGGTTATAGTGGAGACAACTGTGAGAATGACAATGACTTCTGCCATACCAGGACTTGTCAAAATGGAGGCACTTGTGAAGAGGGTGCAGGTCTCATCACCACGTGTAACTGCAGCCCAAGGTACACTGGTGCAGATTGTGACGTAGACATGTGTGACTCCTTGACTTGTCTGAATGGTGGGTTCTGTGAGGAGTCTGACACTGGTGTAGAGTGTAACTGTCCTCCAGGCTTTAGAGGTGACAATTGTGAGGAAGATCTCAACTTCTGTCTGTCTGATTCCTGCTTAAATGGTGGTACATGTATAGAAGGTATAGGAATGGCTACCAGTTGCAACTGTACTGAAGGTTACAGTGGAGACAGATGCCAGAATGATGACGATTTTTGTCACCTCCGCACTTGTCAGAATGGAGGCACTTGCATGGAAGGGAATGGGTCTGCCACCGTTTGCCTCTGTACACCAAGATTTACTGGAATGGATTGTGAAGTAGATATGTGCGATTCACTTCTTTGTATAAATGGAGGCTTTTGTGAAGAAACAGGCACTGGTGTTAGGTGCAACTGTCCAACTGGATTCAGTGGCATGCTATGTGAAGCGGACCTCGATCATTGCAGTGAAGACAGCTGTCAAAATGGTGGGACATGTGTAGAAGGTTTTGGCACTGCCACATCTTGCAACTGTACGGCAGGGTTCAGTGGTCTACAATGTGAAGTCGACGACGACTTCTGCCACACTAGAAACTGCGTCAATGGAGGTACTTGCCAAGAAGGCATAGGCACAGCAACATCATGTCTCTGTGTTATTGGCTACACTGGTGATAATTGCGAATCTCTCATTGATTGCCGGCAAAACTCGGGTTGTCCTTCCAACTTTTACTGTGAGATCAGATGTCCTTCCGACAACTACACTGAGACCTATACCACACTACTTACACAGCCTCTCGCTCTCAGGGGCGTGTCTTTTCTTTCCGTGCCGGCAAGCAGACAGCCAAACATCACCGCAGACATATCTGTATTTGCTGTGTTCAGGCAAGAGCCTGGGAATCGTGGATATGTATTCTTCTATGGAACATCGCCCGAGCTGAGAAATCTTGCCATCTTAGTGGACGCTACTGTGGATCAATCAGTGAACGCCACAAGACCGGGAATTTATGTTTACTATACCACCACTCAGGGCAACGTATCTCGCCTTGTTGCTGCTCACACAATGAATGTCACAGATAATGCCACTCACACAGTAGTGGTTACACTCTCCACATCAACTAACCCTGGAAGTGCCCGTGTCTTTTTGGATGGTCAACTTGTAGGCAATTCAGTGCACACCCTGAGAAATGCAGATCTTCAACATGGGGTAAGTTAAAAACATCTTTTTCTTATTAAATTCATTTATTTTTCAAAACAGATTAACGAGTCTAATCCTGCTGTAACCTTTGTTGGAGCCAGACTGCAAAGAAACTTCAGGTTTATAGGAGAAATCGGTCAAGTTGTGGTATTCAACAGCATCTTATCAAGAGCCAATATTTCTGATATTCACACGGAGTATACTCAATTCATGCAGCCGCAAGGAACATGCTCAAGATACTTGCCCAGAGACGCGGCTTGTCCCACCCCTAGAGTGAGCTCACTCCTTTGCCAATCTGTTTATGACCTGTAAGTTACTGAAATTGCGAATGTACGATAACTTAAAAAATTGGTTCGCTATGATTTTTCAGTGCCCTTTACAAATATTATCTCTTAAAACAATTTGCTGGTTTTATCTTAAATATAGGGTTAAAATTGCACTTTAATTATCATGTATTTAGGTGTGAACCAGGATTGGCATGTTTGCCAAGTTTTGATGAGCAGTATGCATGTCAACCACGACCAGTTGGTAAGTCAAACTAGCTTCTATCAGGACAATGTTAAATTAATGGCTGTAGTTTTCAAATACCTTAGTTCATTTTTCATTACAACACAAAGCTAAATAGTATTTCACATGCAATTGTTTTACTATTTACAATAGAGTGCTCCAGTGACAGTGATTGCTCATCAGACTATTTCTGTGGCAGTTCACTTCCAGCTCCGGACAAATCTCAATACGACCATCCAGGTGCTAACATAGCAGGAGATGCAGTGTTCTTACAGAGAGAATCAATGGTGATGGACGGCTTCTCGGTCACCTCTCTTCCTGTGTCTTCCCTTCCTCCTCTCATGACGGACATTACCATGTTTGCCACTGTATGCCAGGATAGTGGTAATGATGGTTATGTTATAGGCAAAGGAGTCAATGACCAGATGAGGGACTTCGGGCTGTATCTGAGGAGCTCCATGCGAACGGTGTGGTTGGCTTATGGAGCTAGTGATACTTCAGAAGGTTTCCGACACATCCTTTTCTTCTATAATGTCAGCGTAGCTGACGGCAACTGCCACTCTGTGGCTGCCGTCATAGACAGTGTCAGTGATAGGGCTGTGCTCTACATTGACGGTAATGCAGTGGGAATCAGATCGCCACTACCAGGTGTTCCTGACTTCAGGAGAGAAGTAAGTCCAGTCATTTCTATCAAACAATGACTCGTTTCATAAACTAACTGTCTTATTCTCGTTTAGTTCAATTTCTTCTACGTGGGTGGACGTCCTAGCACTCGGCACTTCAGATTTAAGGGCTCCATAAGCAACTTATTTGTTGGCAGCTCTGCTCTCCCTCTGGATACCATTAGTGCACTGCACAGGCAAGCACTGACTAGCAATGGCATTCAGCTTCTCTCCTTGTCCAATTCTTCAGTGCGCTACTGCTATTCCAGACGAACACTGCTAGAGCAATGCTATGCTAATAGTTTTGATAACAACAATTTTAAGTAAGTGTGACTGTAATAAAGAGAATATTGAAATTTCTAGTAGAGATTGTAGCATACGTGAACAGAATATATTAATCAAGTCACATTTATTAGCTTGCCCTGAGATGATTCAAATAGATTGCCCCAAGGTTGTAATGTTGTAAGAATTTTTAAAGTCGTGAAAAAAACAAAACAAAACAAAAGCTTTCTAACTGCAAATTTCTTTATTTTGGCGAAGAAATGTGCTTAATTTTATTGCAAATAATTCCTGCCCTATTCTTACTTGTCAGGACTTGATCTGTTAGTAAATACTGAATTTATCTACATTGGAAATATCTTATGTAGATGTGAAGCATCGTTTGAGTGCGTCCCAACATTTAGTAACTCAGAGAATACTAATTTACCTGAAGAATCAGACACTTTCCGTATCCCTGGACAATGCGTGAATCCATGTTCGACATGTACTGCTGAAGAAGACCCACAATGTGGAGAGAATGGGCGTACCTACCAGAACCGATGCTTACTTGACTGTGTCAATGTGCAGGTAAGATATATGTGTATATATATACTCCATTGAATTAAATTATTGAGGGAGAATAAAGAAGTTTAGTTCTATTTAAGGTATGTCAATAAAGTAAGACATTTTTATGAAAAATAAACTTGCTTAGTAGAAGATATGAATATATGATTAAGAACATTATAACAATAATTTGACCTTCACTGATGCTTATAGCAAATCCACCAGCTAGTCACATTACCAGATCTATACCATTTAATAGCTATCTGCTTATTGTAAAAATTAACTTACATAATGCTTCAACATTACAGTCATTATTTTGACTCTGCTCATTCCTTGTGTTTGTTTATTTACAGCTCCTTCACACCGGGAGATGTCTCAACTACAGAGATCTATACAACTTAGTAAACATGTAACAATATACTTCATTATGAGTTATTTATATTTATATATTGTAAACTTTCATCATGTTCTGTTAGTCCCTTAGGATAATTTTAAAATTTGGCATATTAAGTTATTCTTGTGAATTTTTAGTTGCTTTTTTTAATCACATATTATTTTTATGGCATAATAATTAGTTATTTTTTTATATTATAGTTTCTATGCTAGCATTCATATGTAAACATTATTTCTATTGCAATCTCCCCCTCAAGCAATGTATATTGTTAATCTTGTAGCTTGTTGTTAAATAAAATAGCTTCATTGAAACTGCGTGTGACAAACCATCTGTGAGCAGTAATTATAGAGTTGATGAAGATCTAGAGAATGATGCCATTAATTTGGGCTATTACTACAAATTTTGCAACACATACTGAGATTTAGTAAACAATTTGACAACACATGAAACAAGCAAGTGTTAAAAGACTCGTCCCACTAAGCCTCTTAAGCCCATCTAGTACCTACTATTCAAACATTCATATCTTGATTCCACATTTCCAATGAGGAGCATGAAGATAGTGTGTGCACACATGTTTGCATGTTTAATTAAAATGGACTTTATAATTATCTGCATTAGCAAACACAATGTTTCTGCATACTGTGTGCTAGATAAATGGGAAGACCAATTGCATGGCCAAAATGCTTGAAATGTACAGTGGCATATAGCTAATAACTGCTCCAACCATACTAGAAGCTCTGTAGCAACGCTTTACCTTATGGATGGCACATACATGCGCTTGTATGAAGATACATAGTGCACAATAGGATCTCATAGCTATATAAACCCTTTACCTACCCGCACACTTGGAAACGGTAGGTAAAGGGTTTCCTGAAGAATACACGTTTTGCACACGAAACCTCCTTCACCTAATCTGCACGCGCGGATAAACCGAGCAGTAGGTAAAAAACGTCTGGCGGCGCTTGACTAACTGCAGTTCGGCTACATTTGCTTAGGCGTCATATAATGTGCAGCAACTAAAGATATTCACAGCTTGTTTGGGTTATGTGAATTAGTGATGCGGTATATAAACGATAAACAAGTCAAATTCCCTTTTGCAAACAAACTTACTGAGTGTCAGTGGAATTTGCAAGAGATCAAGTAATAACAAGTAATAAGTAAGATTGGGTAATCCAAGATATAGCATAGTACGTACTCTCAAAAGCAAGCAACTCTTGCTTTAAAAACTTCTCAAATAAGGATCTTCTTGTAATTATAACAAAAGTGCTATTAAAAATTTAAATATTCTTGTGATGAAAATTAGTCTACTGCATTTCACTGCAGATCATACCTACTATTAAACATGGAGTGTAATTCAATACAAAGTTTGCATAACCTAACTTGGGCGCAGGCCAGACTCTTCACCACCCAACCGATATTCTTAGTGGATGGGTAAAGGGTCTCACCCCCAAGAAGCAAACAGTACGGGTAGATTTTTGTATTTAATCTTGGTTAGCATGATTATGCGAGAAGACTAAACAAAGTTTGACTAGATTCTAGCGTAGTTTTGTTTATAGGAATTGGTCCCAATGGGAGATAGAGAAATATCACTATAAAATAAACTATTGTAAGTTTTCGAAAGAACACTCTAGGTGGGACTTGAATAAACAAGTGAAGTATTAAAGTAATAGAGTTCTTTAAGGTTAGTAATTATATGAAAGATGGAGAACAAAGATATACAAGAATATTCATTGCAATAAAATTTAGTTGTTTTCTTTTGAGAAGAAAGTCTACATAATATTGTTTATGTGTTATTCGTTATTGTTCATAGCTACCTAGATTATGTCTATTGTCTCTGCAAAACTAATGGTGATGCTGATCATGACTTCTATTACTCCTGGACTGAGTCATTCAACTGGTGCACCAGCTGAGTCTTGCTCAGATCTCTCACCGCAACATGGAGGAAATGAAGATAGTACAAGTAACGTTCCTTTTGAGCTGAGTATGAAGCCGTTTCAAAACCCATTTATTCCACCCACTCATGATGAAGCTCTAAACTACACATATAGTTACACTCCGAGTACAACGTATTATAGTAAGTTTGAATTGTGCTTTTTCTTGCTATATTTGCAATAATAATACTATATTTATTTCATATTACTTCACTTTATGTAGTGACACTTCAAGTACTCCCTGCTTTATCTAATGCAACTTGTCTTAGCTTCAGAGGATTTCTCATTCAAGCTAGATCAGTTGTCAATGGCACTGGTGTGGGAGAATTCTTAAATAACTCCAGGGAGGGTGACTACAAATTAAGTTCATGTGACCCTCCAAATGTGAGCTTAATTTATTTTTTGAATGTTATTGAGTGGAACGAGGATTTATTATGCAATTTTATGTAATGCTCATGTCATAGTGTGTCCTCACTCCTCTTTCCCCACTCTATTCTAAAGTAATCACAGTTGGGCTTGTTAAGTATTCATGGAGAAACAATATGCATAATTATAACAATACATAGAAATAGTTGTCAATTAGCTATCCTACGTACAGACTGTACGGCAGTGGAGAGATTAAAGCCACTTTACTTTCACTGTTATTGTTTGTTCGTTGTTAGTACTCAGCGTGCTACCAATGAATATACGTACAGTTTTTGTTATATTTCGTAGACTGGTGTCACACACACTGATAGTTCATTGAAGACTAGTGTGACAGTGACATGGATTTCTCCTCCAGAAAACACAGGCCCAGTTATATTGAGGTGAATGATATTGACCAAGTGATTTGTATTCCAAAAGTTCTTGCCAACAGGTTTTCAATTGTGAAGAATTACTCCACATTTTGGTCATCCATATCTACAACTACAATAATGGAACGAAGTGAGTTAAAAGTTCTAATCAATTAGCTATCCTGTTGAATAGCAAATACCCTGTTACAATTTGAACTTTAAATAGAATACCTACAATGGTATGTATGAGTGTTTATGCTAGCAAGGCAAGAAAAATCTAATGAGAGCAACAATTTATAATCATAATGTCTACACAATTATCAAACAAAGAGAAATCTGCAGATTGAGTTGTAATTGAATTGAATCATGTTTAGGTGTACAACTGGATCTATTACATTATTATTATATTAACATTCTCCGAAGCAACAGGCTGGGAAAGACGTTCGCAGTTAGGTCGTACAAAGTTAGCTGAGTTCATTTATTCTTTTAGCGGCAATGGTAAGTTTTGTTTTTACTTGAAAATCCAAAGTCTAATAGTCAGGTCACTAAGAGAATACTTCATAGTTAACCACTATTTTCTCTCAGAACTTTGAGTGATCACAATTTTGCTACACATACCATTATCTACACATGTAGCTTGACTTTAGAGATGTAGCTACCATTAACATTATATTTTTCATTTCATTATAATTATGTAACATCGTTACACATACCTGCAATATGCAGGGTTTAAAAACAACAACATTATATAGTACTTGTTACAAATTATCTTTTGACTTAGTTGGGTTCTTGCTCACTTCACATAAAATCATAAAGGATTTAAATTTTGTATTATAGAGTGTTCATTTGATAGTCCCACTCCATACTACTATCCCATAGCCATGTCATGTGTTGAAGAGTGTCCAAGAGGATGGATCGGGTTACTCAGGGAATCAGGTGTCTGTCATGAACGTAAGAAATATTCTCTTATTTGTCAACTGGTAGCTAGTCGTGAATGAGTGAATACTAAACAGAGGGCAGTGGCATTAATGTGGCAGTGTGTATAAATATATGTCATATAAATAATTATAATGTATATCTTTAAATCAGGTGACATCAAACACCAGTTTGTATATAATTATATATTGTTTGTATTATTTATTAAGAATGTTACCAGAAATATTGTATGTAGTTTCTAATCTGAATGCATACATAGTGAGAGCAAACAAGAGAGAATGAAATGTTGGGTTAAAGATAAATTATGGGCTGTATTTCATTTTTCTATAGCATCAACAGCAGTTAATCTGGCATTCAATGTAGATGTATACCACTTCATGTTGGGTAATGCAGTACCTTTAGAAAACCAGGTTGTGATGGAGTTTACATTACTTGTAAGAAAACTATTTGACATCAGCATAGACCTTTTCCAACTCACCTACACTCTACAAAGTTCTACTGGTTGTTCTTTCAGCTTTTCTAATGGATTTCAACAAAATCATGCCACATTATTGCAATTGGAGAACCTAAATGATAACTTTTATATTTTGAGAGACACAATACATATTATTATAAACACTGCTAGTATTTCACTGGATGAATGTCTCATTCATTTGTATGCACATGTGCAAACATTAATCAGTAACACTGCAGAGACTGCAAATGCTGTGGCAGTCCATCACTCTCGCTCTTCAGGTAATTCTTATTGTATGTATTATAAATAAAAAGTGAGGACAATGTAAATAAAAATAGTATCAGTTATGGCATGTAGTAATCTGTATACAAAGTGTTAAATTATGCAAGCAATAATGTGTATAAATTTGGCCTTTACAATTTTGGTATAAATCAAAATATTACCACTTGGCAATGTATACTTAGTTTTCACTCAGCATCACTAATCTAAGTACAGTAGGACTTCAGTTATCCGAACACGTTGGGACTGAGAAGTATTCAGATAACTGAAATATCCAGATAACTAATCATGTATTATAAAATCTAATAAAGCGGCATGGTCAAGCAATTCTTTTTGTATGCACATGCTACTATTAGATTTTGGGTGTTTAGCTGAATTGTTCAGATAATTGAAGTTTGGGTAACTGAAGTTTGACTGTATGGATATATGACCTAACTTCCTAAACATTACAATAACTATGTTGAATAATGTGCCTAATTACTGACATTATGTATATTTTTTGTAAACATCAAAAGCTACATGTTAATAGGGTAAGGTATGAGTAATGAAACCATATGGACAGATTTTAGTTTAACTGACTTTTTTCAATAACTAATTTTATTTTCTGGCAGTGTGTGACAGTGTACAGTGTATGAATGGTGGTACCTGCGTGGAGACTGTGACATCTGATGGTTATGTTTGCAATTGCCAGCCTGACTACTCGGGAATCTTGTGTAGTGATGTAATCAATAACTGCTTGACTCCCATGACGATCAACTGTAATAATGGCACATGTGTGGACAGCAATGGGACATTTCACTGCGAATGTGACATTGGCTTTACGGGTGACAGGTGTGAAACCAACATTGATGACTGCCGATTATCACCTTGCATTAATGGAGCATGCGTACAGTTATTGAATGCCTCTAGATGCCAGTGCTATCCAGGCTGGACTGGAACAAGCTGCAGCACAATCATAAACCACTGCGCTGGTAAACCCTTTACCGGTCCTTGCAATTCAGAAGGCACCATAATATGTATCAATGGCAATTCCTCATTTTATTGTTTGTGTATTGATAGTTTTACTGGTACACTGTGCGAGGTAGATATAAATGACTGTATGAGCAACCCATGTGGTATTGGCGGTATATGCACAGACCAGAGATACGGACAAGTTCACTGTGAATGTGCTGCCGGATACAATGGCACGTACTGTGAGCATGAAATATCAGCATGTGCTGCAATGCCATGTCACAATGGTGGGACTTGCACTAACTTTAGATATGGAATGAATTATACTTGTCATTGCACTGACAGATTCAGAGGGAGAAATTGCGAAATTTATGCCGGCTTTTGTCACTCTCACGACTGCCAAAATAATGGCACCTGTAACAATAATACTAACACATGTACTTGCATTCAGGGATTTACTGGCATCCTCTGTGAAGAAGCCATCTTGAGTTGCTCTGATACGTACTGCATGAACGGAGGGAAGTGTGTGCAAGAAGATGACCAAACCTTCCACTGTTCATGCTTGGCTGGTTTCAGCGGACATCTGTGTGAGTATGATATGGATTACTGCCCCCCAGACTATTGCATGAATAATGGAATCTGCATTGAAAGAGTGGGGAATGCCACGAGCTGTAATTGTTCATCAGGTTATCAAGGTGACAGGTGTGAAACTAAACAGTCTGTTTGCTCTGAAACATTGTGTGTCAATGGTGAGTGCATACATGACAATTTAATTGCAAGATGCAATTGTATGGATGGATTTACAGGAGAAAATTGTGAAACTGAAATTATTATTTGTTCAGATTTAACTTGTTATAATGACGGAACTTGCATGGAAATCACTGGAGAGTTTTCACATTGTATCTGCCCTAGCGGGTTTTCTGGCAATCATTGCGAAACTGATTTGGACTTTTGCAGTCAATTTTCCTGCCAAAATGGTGGAACCTGCATGGAGGACATAGGAGAAGCTGTTATATGCAACTGTACTGAAGGATTCAGTGGAAATGAATGTGAAATTGATGAGGAGTTTTGCACACAGTTATCTTGTGTAAATGGTGGCACATGCATCGAAGGCTTGGGAAAGACAATACACTGCATTTGCCCTCAAGGCTTTCAAGGTGATGTTTGTGAAATAGACAATGATTACTGCAATTCTACATACTGCCTCAATGGCGGAACTTGCCTGGAAGATAGAGGCACTGCAGTCAGTTGCCATTGCGCTGGTGGGTATGTCGGAGTTAGATGCGAAACAAACCGAAATTATTGCAATCTGTCCATTTGCCTCAATGGTGGGACATGTGTCGAAGAAGTTGGCATGAGTATGAGTTGCATTTGTGACTTGGGATTCAGCGGTGATCGATGTGAGAAAGATGACAGCTTTTGCAACATTGATACTTGCAGGAATGGAGGCACTTGTGTGGAAAATGTTGGAATATTAACAATCTGCCATTGCATGGATGGATTTGAAGGTGAAAATTGTGAAATAGACGTAGATACATACTGCGAAAACAACTTGTGCACTCATAATGGTACATGTGAAGAAGGTGTAGGAAATTTAACTTCTTGTGTGTGTCCTTCACGATATACTGGAGACAAATGCGAAATTGACCTTTGTTCAGATTTAAACTGTACTAATGGAGAGTGCATCAAACACTCAGACAACACTACATATATCTGCAAATGTGATATAGGATATTATGGTGATAACTGTGACTTAGCTACTCCCACAAAAATCACTTCTTGCTCGAATTCATGTGTGGGTCGACGGTCAATCACCGCGATCACCAATTACTAGCCGACTCTCCGTAAACTAATTAAATTGGTAAGCCGCCAGAGTTAGAGGAGATTACGCTTTACTCGTACACTCTGGGGCTCGCTGCCACCAGAGTTCCAGTTAGCTAGCCTGCCCTTCCCTGAGGATTAAATCAGTTGGGGTTAAGACGAACTTACGGGGAACTGATGAAACGCATGCGTGTCTAAGGTTATATACCAAAGGACACGCATGCGCAGGAAATAATGAAATTGGTCAACCGGAAATCCGGGGCACAAATAAACTGACAAGCGTATACATTTGAAATAACTCACACTGCTAATAATAAAATGTTCTGGATGATACACACATAAATGTTCTGAAGTTCTATCTTTGTCTTCTCACTCTTCTTCTCTACTTCTCGTCTCTGTCTTTCTCTATATTTCTGTCCCTGTCTCCATTCTCTCTCATCACTCCGCCCACATCTCCCCCTACCAAGCATTGACCGGAGGGAAAGGCTGAAACACCACTCAGGGCGGAGTCTGCTTCTGGGTCTGCCCACGACTGTCTGCTCATGGCATCAGCGTTGCTGTGCTGACTGCCTGGCCTGTAGTCTAAAGTCACCTGGAATTGCTGCAGAACTAGTGCAAAACGCAACAATCGTTTATTAAGGGAACTACCATCAGATAAAGCCAGGCATGGCTTATGATCCGTGACCACCAGGACATCCTTTGTGTAGAGGTGGTATTCAAAGTGCTTGAGAGCTGCCACAATGGCTAGGGACTCCAATTCAGATACTGAATAATTTCGCTCAGCAGGACGAAGTTGCCTCGAAAAGAAACCGACCGGAAGTTCTTGACCATCTCTCACGACGTGGAGACACGCCCCGACTCCAACACCAGAGGCATCCGTGTACAAAACAAAACTATCATGATTATTGGGTATAACAAGTGTGCAACACGAACATAATAATGATTTAAGCTTAAGAAACTTACAGTTCATCTCGTCAGACCAGACCACCCGGAGAGGAGCCTTCAGGGAAGTAGCTGGAGAGAGAGAGCTCGAGCATTCAGCAAACCCCGGAATGAATTTCCGATAGTACGAAAAAGCGCCTAGGAACGATCTGAGCTGTTTCTTGCTGACAGGCCTGGCAAACTCTGACAATGACTTGACTCTCATCTCAGGTACGGCTAACAATCCACTACCAATCACATGACCAAGATACTGGAGATGTTTTCTCCCAAACATGCACTTTTTAAGTTTGACAGTTAATCCCGCCTCACCCAAACAGGAAATGACAGACTTTATATGACTTAAATGACTAGACCAATCGGGACTGAAAACTACAATGTCATCAATGTAATTACTACTAAAGTCACTGACTGGTTTCAAAACATTCTCAATGGCTGACTGAAAAATTGCGGGCGCATTTTTCAGCCCAAATGGCATCCTAACATACCGAAATTTCCCAAAGGGACAGACAAATGTAGTCATCTCACTGGAGGTAGGGTCCATAGCAAGCTGGTGAAATCCAGCTGTGAGGTCAAGAGTACTGAGACACATACAGGGGCCAACTCGTTCTAAGATCTCAGCTAGTGAGGGTAACCAATATCTCCTAAGGGGGGTGATAGCATTCAAGTGACGGAAATCTACGCAAATTCTAATACTTCCGTCTTTTTTACGCACAGGTACTAATGGACTAACCCACTCCGACTCAGACTTAACAATTATACCTTGACTTATCAGCTTATCCAATTCCTCTTTTACAGCATTCCTTATCCCAACAGGTATTTGTCTAGGAGGTTGGCTTACTGGGGCCGCGCCATCCGCCAGGAGGATGTGGCAGGTACCAGCCCTCAGCAGACCAGGGGTATTACTAAAATGGACACTTACTTCTCTTAGGACACTATTTAGCTCATTCTGATTATACCCTGGACATTTGTCCGTACCGAGCTGAACTTTACTAGACAACAAATCATCTGGAATGCCCTGTTCCTCAGCCACTAACGTAACTGAACCAACTGAAAGGGGCCTGGGGGTATAAACCTTCAAGTTATCCCTGTGTGACAACCGAACTGGGTGATCATCACCTTTACTGATCTTGTAGGATACTTTGCTGGGTCTTTCTACAACACGATAAGGGCCATCCCAGGCTGCTTGTAAGGCAGCTTTCATCCCGGGAATCCTCATAAGAACAAGTGAGCCAATCTCTAAGGGGCTATCACTCTTGTGCTTGTTAAAGGCTAAAGCACGTTTACTACTGGACTCTGACTGGTTGCTTACAGCAAGATCGTGTATTACTGCAAGACGGTCATTCAAACTAAGGAGCCAGTCATCAACTCCCATCATCTCAAAATCTCTATCTACCCATCCTTTGTAAAGGATATCCAAAGGGCCTAATACGTCTCTCCCGTAAACA
>WLWD01001810.1_pt1 | contig 127581 bp, 54 predicted proteins | sample 6712731 | NCBI WGS metagenome assembly WLWD01 (sample SAMN12718690, study PRJNA576275) | sponge metagenome | isolation source: marine sponge | host: Mycale hentscheli | place: New Zealand: South Island, Marlborough, Capsize Point | collected 2014-11-01 | reverse complement strand
GTCTCCTAAACCTACTGTTCTTGAAGGATTTCGACAGACCAAAACTGGGCTAAGGTAATATGATATGTTGTCTCTAGACCAGTCCACAATTCCAGTGTTTGCAGTCATGAGTACCTGTGACAGTTCAGGGTCATTAATAGAAACATGGAATTGTTGAGGAAGAAGAGTCTTAAACTTAGTGAAGGTGAATTTGGTTGAGTCACAAGCTTGAAGTCCCGCTTCACGAGCACCAGCCATTACTGAGTCACGGCTATTTCGCCATGGACTGTCATGAATTACAGCTATGATATGAAATGATAAAGAATGAAGATGCACCCGGCTTAGGACAGACCTGCTGCGATATGAAGAACTGTACGTGGTCATTAGCCAATGCAACAAATCGGATATCATAGCAACATTAGGTTTGGATGGCATAGCATCAAAGTTAAATGGAGCTCCACAAGATGCTGCTAGTGACACTAGTTCCTGCTCATTTAGGCCAAGTGACTCTATGTTAGGAAGTAGTGCATCTGCCAAATTTTTAAAAAAATCCAAACTTCCGACTGTAGCTAGCTCCCAGTGTACAGGGACTGTCACGGCATTTAATACAATTGATAACTCTTGAAGGCGTTGAGTCCAAAAAGAGTTTGCCTGACCTTCCAATAAGTGAGCACCTGAAAGCACTATTAAGTCAGGTTGAATCTTATTTACCATACTCTCTACATCATCTAAAGAATTCATTCTTGAGTTTGATTCATCATGGGAGAAGATGACTCTATTGGCACACGAACTGCTGACTTGGCCCCACTCTTCCGATGTTGAGTATTCTAAAATCATGTGTACTTCATCCTTGGCACTTGCATTATAACTTGGAGTTTCAATAGCAGCATTCAAAATGTCTTTAATCTTTGGTCCAACTGGTCCAACTAAAACTACCTATAGAAACACACACAAGTATACATACAACCACATTATATTATGTTCAGGCCACATCCTGAACAGAAGATGGACTCCATAGTTGTATTTGTTACATGCTATTGCTCTCTCTTATAATAACAATTTCTTATAAGCATGCCTCTCGTTAATTATGTTTCATTAATCTCTTTTTACTTATTTCCTTACCTACTCACTACCATACATTACTCTACAATTTTCCTTTCTCTCTGAACAAAGAGCTGGCTCTTCTGATGAGTTACTTGCTGCACTACTTGGAGACACTCCTCCCAGCTATCCTAACCACTCTCACATTTTCAGTTTAGTTATCTCATCAATATATTTATACATTGACATACTACTAACAGAAGACCTAAATCATGTTCAGATAAACCTGCATTAGCTAGGTAACACATATGGCAACATGTTAGTGCACATGTTCTCTTCCAGATTATCATGAGCTACAAACCATCTTCTTTCCCCTTCTATTGGCAGGTATGTATTGAGAATAATTCATTAGCTGAGCTGGTTTGGTACAGCATTGTCAGTAACTATGACAACAGTGGTGTGTTAATAAAGGTAGTCCTGGTTGGTAAAACATTGTTAATATCTATGACCATGGTGTGTGTATACAGTAAGACTTCAGTTATCCGAACAAGTTGCGATCGAGAGGTATTTGCATAACTGACTGAACACCATAGAAAATGTGTTAAACAAATAGAGAGGGTCGTGGTCAAGCAACTCTTTGTGTCAGCACGTGCTACTATTAGATTTTGGGTGTTTGGTACACTAAAGTGTTTGGATAATTGAAGTTCGGATAACTGAAGTTCTACTGTACAGGAATACATGGGTCAAGAAAAGTAAGTGAGAAAACAAGTGGATTGAAGTAACTAAATCAAATGATAGAGAACAATAACAATTGACAAAAATACCTTATGCTACTGCACTACTAATTTGCAAAAGTTAGTACATCAGGTGCCACTGTGTGGCGGAGTACTTGCTGATCTTTATAATTGTGTTGTCATAACTAGCGTGGTGACTCTAAGCATAGTGAAATAGTATGCCAGGATGCTGAAGTAAGTTCGTTTCTTCAATAGATCTATTTCCAACGGTAAATGTGGACAAAACAACTGTTTTCGGACTAATTTATATACAGAAAACATTTAACTCAAGACATTGACTGTAGAAATGGATAATGAAGTTACTTGTTTTATCCATTCTTGAAGTCCTCAATTCACAGGAAGAATAAATATACTTCTTGAGAAGACTTAAGCCATTGTTCGTTTAGTCAACTAGCAAGTACTCACCATGTAGTGGTGCTTGATACACTAACTGACAGCAGTTGAGGGGTTCATTGGAGAATAAGAGTGCTTAACAATGTTTACGCACTGAAGACGTCATCAGCCCTAAATCTCTCCTCTGCTGCCATCTCACCCTGTTACTTGTCCTATGAGCTGCAGATAATAATGACTGGGAAGCTAGCATTCCTTGTTCTGCTTTACCTTGTCCTCTCTCCTCTCTCCATTACTCTATCAGGGCTTCTCATAGTTTCCTCCTAAGCCTTTCCCTATCATGATCCCTCTTTTCCCTTTCTTTCGTCAAGTGTTTCCCTTCTCTTTCTCAACCTCACTCTCCTGCTGTCTTTTTCTTCTTGTCATCTTTTCTCTCACTTATTGTCATTCTTCCCCAGCCATCTCAGCTCTTCTTATTCTCATCCTCTCTCTCTCCCGCTCTTTTTCTTCAAGAGGCATCTCAGCTCTTTCTTTGAGTCATGGATTCCCTTTTCATCCTTTGTCTGTCTCTGTTTTTTTCTCTGTCCCTGTCTCTTTCTGCTTCAGTGAGGTGAGTTATCCTGCTTCTCATTCTCTCTTCCTAATGGTGGACTAACTGCTTTTAGCTACAAGATAGTCATGTTTCCTTAATCTTATTCTGATCATGCTTTACCCATTATGATCAAGCTTTACCCATTCTGATCATGCTTCACCCATTCTGATCATGCTTCACTCATTCTGACAATGCTTTACCCATTCTGATCATGCTTCACCCATTCTGATCAAGCTTCACCCATTCTGATCATGCTTCACTCATTCTGACAATGCTTTACCCATTCTGATCATGCTTTACCCATTCTGATCATGCTTCACTCATTCTGATCATGCTTCACCCATTCTGATCAAGCTTCACTCATTCTGATCATGCTTCGCCCATTCTGACAATGCTTTACACATTGTGGTAGAATACACTACCACATTTAACTAAAGACTTATGGTTCATTACATTCCTTTCATCCATTCACTTAATCTGTTATCCATTCACTTAATCTGTTATCCATTCACTTATCTGTTATCCATTCAGTTATTCTGTTATTTGTCCATCTGCACTTTAGTCCTTTTAGCTACAACACACAACTCCATTGTCCAAATTCTTTTAAATGTACTTTGTATCTTCCACACATCGATGCTTACCTATATATGTACTACATTTGTCTTTTTTGTCAGAATTACCTTGGTAAATTTACATTCAAACCAAAGAAATTGTCAAGGGAAAGCGAGGTTGAAACCTTCATTGCCTTGGGCTGGTATCCCCTGCTTTAGCGTTTACCTGCTAAGTAGGAGAGGTAATTCTCAGGTGGCAGCAATACCTGTTTCTTGAAAGCTGATCCACAACAACCTGGTGGCAGCGGACTCCTTGGTTCTACTGTTCTGAGGAGAGAAAAGTACTCACGCTATTCTCGGACTGATTGTTACCACACTTGGTGACCAGTGGTTTTGGTTCAGCTGGAATAAACTGTTGCATTCGTACCAGCATATTTTCAATTTGTTGCGCTATGGAAGACGACAACCCATCGTGCGATGAAGTCGAAGTCAGTCACAGGCAGAGTACGGCCAAGGGTTACTACACGAGAAGCAAAGCTAAGCAAGCCATAGGCGAAGCCAGCTCGAACCAACCTGCCGAAATTATTCTTGAAGAAGATTACAGTGAAAATTTTAAATCAGTTTCTCACCAGTCTCCAGAGGAATGCGAAGTTGGGTCCGGGTCAGAATCAGAACTAGAACGCAATAATATTTCCGACACCAATTTTTCCATGGAAAAGTTATTTTGCCATGATGGCACAGAACTTAGCCGATAGAAAGGAGAAAAGAAACGTCAAAATCTGGAGGAAAAGAGACGCAAAGAGGAGGAGAGTCGTAGAGTCCAGGAGGAGTTGACAAGAAAGGAAGAAGCGGATTTGAGAAAGCAAGAAAAGAAATATTTGAACCAACAAATGAAATTGCTACAACAGCAGTTAGAGGGCAACTTAATAGCCCAGAAGTTCCAAAATGAGACGTTGATTAAAGAGGTGGAGAAAGACAATATGACAGCTGTTGAGAAACGTGAAGAGAAGGTGGAAAGAGTAGCTCGGACACTGATCAAGATGCAGCAAGGAGAGGACATCTACTCAGTATTTGTGAGGTTTGAGAGAGTTATGCTGAATAAGAAAATTGACCAATATGAATGGGTTTCTTTGTTAGAAAATGTTTTGGCTGGGCAGCACCTTGAGAGTTACTATGCACATGTGGATACTTGTTTAGGTAAATATAGTCATCTTAAGGCCAATATTCTAGATGCTGGTGGTTTCAATATTCATGCATGCCTGGACACCTTTCAGTCACAGTTTAGACTAGGAGGTCTTTGAGTGCCACGGTATCAAAAATCAGCACATCGATACTTCATCATTCTTAAAAATTGCTTAGAACTTTCAGATGTTTCGGATGAATTATTGCAAACTATCTCTTTCTCGTTAGCATCTAGTGCTGTTTTATCAACACTTACAAGAGAAGGTCGTTCTTTTGTTTTTTCTGTTGCGCCTAAAACTCCTCATGATCGAATTTTAGCATATGGACAGTTTATGGCTAAGCCACAAAATGCTTTTAATTCTCATAGAAATGATCACAACTCACGTTTCTCCGAGCGTTCTCAGGATCACAATACATTTCGAAAGAATTCTTCTTATGCTAGTTCTAAAAGTGACCATCACCCAAATTCTTATAAATCTAATGCTAAAGCAGAGCCTACTGATTTCTTTCCTAATGTTGTAACATGCTATAAATGTCACAACGAAGGCCACTATGCTGACCGTTGTCCAGAAATGAGACCTATCCAGGTCAAGTCGTCATCGTCGTCATCAAGTAATGCTAAGTCATCCACTCCAGCTACTGCTAAACGAAAAAATGATTCTGACAAGAGAGTTGAATGCATTGAGAGTGGTGAATCTTATGGTCTGAATAGTGATGAAGGAAAGTTGACAGATTGCATTAATTTAGTTGGTGGAATGCCTAAAGAATTAAATCTTACAGTAGAAGGTACTATTAATGGCAAGCCAGTTAATTTGCAGTTTGATTCTGGTGCTGAAGTGTCTGTCATATCTCAAGACTTTGTTAAACCCGATGATATAATTGCCACTTATGTTTACCTCAAAGGTGTTGATCACATACGAGTGAAGGCACCTAGATATGTTTTGCCCTTCAAAGTTCCTGGTGTGAATGGAAAATGTTTGTTTGCAACCCATCCCAAATTACCACCAGGAAGTGCCCTAATAGGTAGAGATTTGGGGGATTCATTTTTCACTCTCTTTGATATTGCTAAGCTCCGTCCCCACAGTGTGTATTTAATTCGAGGTCAAACTAAGTCCCTTGAACAGGAAGAGCATGAGCGAGAGATGAAGCAGGCACTTGAAGGTGCATGCCACTAGCTTTGGAAAATATACTGGACGTTCAAACCGAACCAGACAGCAGTTTTTCTCTTTCTTTTGACTGTGTGTCGGATACTGCTAATGCTGCTAGCCCAGAGCCTGATACTTCTATTTGTGATAGCGAAGAGCCTAGTCCAACTTTACCCGATACAGAAAATTTTAGTGCTATAAATGAATTACAATATGGAACTCAACCTGATAAGTGTACTTCTCAATCTAACCAGCTTAGTTTTACTGCTCCAAGCATTAATTTCGATGGTATCTCTAAAGCAGATTTGAGCAAAATGCAGCATGAAGATGAAACTTTAAAAAATATTTGGGAGTGGGCGAGAAAGAGAGAGAAAAGATGTTTTGTTGTGGATGGCATCCTAATGTGTTTGACCAGCACAAATGGACGATATTCACATTCAGTAGTAGTACCAGAGCCCTTGAGAATGAAGGTTTTGAAGTTAGCTCATGACATGTCCGGTCATTTTGGCACAGGTGCTACTAGAGCTTTCGTAAACCCAAATTTCACCTGGCCAGGATTGCACAAAGACATTCAGCGTTACATAAAATCCTGTGATAAGTGCCAGAGGTATGCAAAGTCATCACCTCCGAAGGCTCCCCTCATTCCTACTGACATTATTGTCGAGAGATTTGACAAGATAGCAGTTGATATTGTTGGGCCAATTCAGAAATATAAGCGAGGCTATCGTTTTATCTTGACAGCTATGGATCTGGCCTCGAGTTTTGTGTTTGCTAGACTTATGAAAGGTTTTACTTCCGATAAAACAGCCGAAAATTTACTTGCTATTATCTCTTTTACTGGACCACCATCCGCTATATTATCTGATCAGGGATCAATTTTTTTGTCTAAGGTTCTTTCACAGCTATATGACAAGTTAGCCATACAAAGAATTAAAACTTCTCCGTATAGGCCGCAGAGCAATGGTCAACTAGAAAGAGTGCATTCCACCTTGAAAACTGTTTTGCGGAAAACTATTGCAGACAAGCATGATTGGCCATTAGTATTGGATCTTGTTCTCTATTTTCTCAGAAATCTACCTCACTCGCGACATGGACATACTCCATATGAGTTAATCTTTATGAAACCAACCCCTCACATTTTAGCTACTCTGAAGTCTTACTGGGTTCACCCAGAAAATGAGTCTTTAAATGCTTCAGTTTTTTTAGAATCACTACACCACAACATCAACACAACTATTCAAACTTTGAAAGAACGACTTAGAGATGACACAGCCAAGAAGAGAGCTACTACTGATAACCACAAATTTCGTAAATTCAAGGAGGGTGATCTTGTGTGGAGGCGTGTCCCAGGTCTAAATGCATGTTTGGAAGCATCTTGGGAGGGTCCCTTTGTTGTGCTGTCAAAACTTACGGATGTGAATTACAAAATAGCCCCCAAGGGAAGCAAAGGAAAATCACGGGGAAAAGTTGTTCATCTGAATCATCTCAAAGAGTATGCGGAGAATTCCAATGTTTTTGCTATTGTTGCAGTGTGTGAGGAAGGGTATGAAGATGCAACTCATCCCCTAATCATTCTATTAACCCAAGCTTGAGTATAGAATACTCTAAATCTATTACTGAGATTTTAGAAAAACATGTTGACATTTTTTCTGAGATTCCAGGTTGTACATCTACAGTTTCCCATTCCATTTCAGTTAGTTGTGAATTACCAATATGGACTCCATCTTACACGGTGCCTGCTCACTTGGAGGCTGGGTTTCAGCGCAGCATAGAGGAACTACTTAGGTTAGATATTATTGAGCCTTCAACATCCGCATGGTCAAGTCCACCCATTCCAATCATTAAGAAAGATGGTGATGTGAGAATTGTTTGTGATTATCGTAAGTTGAATTCGGTGACATTGCATGAACCTTTCAAAATGCCAACCATTGAAGAAATCTTGTCTAGGTTAGGCAGGGCAAAGTTTTTGTCCAAACTGGACTTACAAAATGGTTTCCATCAGGTTCCTGTCACACCAGCTTCTAGAGACTTCACAGCTTTCTCTTGTCGGCATGGAAAATTTCGCTACAAGAGAATGCCATTTGGCTTGAGAAATGCCCCAGCCACCTTTCAGCTATTGATGCAGGAGGTACTCAGGGGCTTGGAAGAGTATTCATCAGCATATATCGATGATATTGTCATTTTTTCAACCAATTGGAAAGATCATTTGTACCACATTGATTCTGTATTGGCAAGGCTAAGTGTGCATGGCTTAACAGTAAAAGTTTCGAAATGTAGGTGGGGTTACCACTCTTTTGAATTCCTTGGATTTGATATTGATGAAGGAAAACTTAGTATACCACAAGCCCGTGTATTGCAACTTCAAAACTTTGTAAGACCTAAGTCGATCGCACAGCTTCGTTCCTTCCTTGGCCTAGCCAACTTTTATAGCAAGTTCATTCCTCGATTTGCGGAGTTCACCAAATCATTAACTGCTCAGACAAAACGTAACTCACCAATGAACATTGTATGGACAACAGACATGATACAATCATTTTCTCATATTATTGAATCAATTTCTAATGCAACTCAGTTAGTAGTGCCCTGTTTGTCTGATATTTTTGCTGTTTTTTGTGATGCCTCTTCACGGGGTGTCGATGGAGTTTTGTGTGTTTATAGAGAGGAGCAGTGGTGTCCTGTCGCGTTTTACAGCCGGCAGATGAAAGATCGTGAAGCACGATATTCAGCAACGGAGATAGAGGCACTGGCTATGCTCTCCTCAATCCTCCATTTTGCGTACTACCTGGTCGGAACTTCATTTACTGTGTACACTGACCACAAAGGCCTCGTCCATCTCTTTGATTCTCCATCTCTCAACAACAGGCTGTGGCGGTGGAAAGTTAAATTATTAGATTTCACTTTTTCAATTGTCTACATTGAAGGTTCAAAGAATGTTGTGGCTGATTCACTGTCTCGCCAGGGCTGGGAGGACCAGACTAGCAGTAAGCCTCAGGAGCAATTTTCCGAATTTATTTCACGAATGGAGCTGTAATTTTAACTGGGATGCTTCTCTTTAGCAAAGGGAGATGTGGTAGAATACACTACCACATTTAACTAAAGACTTATGGTTCATTACATTCCTTTCATCCATTCACTTAATCTGTTATCCATTCACTTAATCCGTTCCATTCACTTATCTGTTATCCATTCAGTTATTCTGTTATTTGTCCATCTGCACTTCAGTCCTTTTAGCTACAACACACAACTCCATTGTCCAAATTCTTTTAAATGTACTTTGTATCTTCCACACATCGATGCTTACTTATATATGTACTACATTTGTCTTTTTTGTCAGAATTACCTTGGTAAATTTACATTCAAACCAAAGAAATTGTCAAGGGAAAGCGAGGTTGAAACCTTCATTGCCTTGGCTGGTATCCCCTGCTTTAGCGTTTACCTACTAAGTAGGAGAGGTAATTCTCAGGTGGCAGCAATACCCGGTTCTCTAAAGCTGATCCACAACACCCATTCTGATCATGTTTCACCCATTCTGATCATGCTTCACCCATTCTGATCATGTTTTACCCATTCTGATCATGCTTTACCCATTCTGATCATGCTTCACCCATTCTGATCATGTTTTACCCATTCTGATCAAGCTTCACTCATTCTGATCATGCTTCACCCATTCTGACAATGCTTTACCCATTCGGATCATGCTTTACCCATTCGGATCATGCTTTACCCATTCTGATCATGCTTCACCCATTCTGATCAAGCTTCACCCATTCTGATCATGCTTCACCCATTCTGACAATGCTTTACCCATTCTGATCAAGCTTCACTAATTCTGATTATGCTTCACCCATTCTGACAATGCTTTACCCATTCTGATCATGTGATCAAGCTTCACCCATTCTGACAATGCTTTACCCATTCTGATTATGCTTCACCCATTCTGATCATGCTTCACCCATTCTGACCATGCTTCACCCATTCTGACCATGCTTTACCCATTTTGATCAGGCTTCACTCATTCTGATCATGCTTCACCCATGCTGATCATGCTTCACCCATTCTGACAATGCTTTACCCATTCTGACCATGCTTTACCCATTTTGATCAGGCTTCACTCATTCTGATCATGCTTCACCCATTCTGATCATGCTTCACCCATTCTGACAATGCTTTACCCATTCTGATCAAGCTTCACTCATTCTGATTATGCTTCACCCATTCTGACAATGCTTTACCCATTCTGATCATGCGATCAAGCTTCACCCATTCTGATCATGTGATCAAGCTTCACCCATTCTGACAATGCTTTACCCATTCTGATTATGCTTCACCCATTCTGATCATGCTTCACCTATTCTGACCAAGATTCACTCATTCTGATTATGCTTCACCCATTCTGATCATGCGATCATGCTTCATCCATTCTGATCATGCTTCACCCACTCTGATCACGGCAATGCTTTACCAATTCTGATTGTGGCAACACTTTACCAACCTAGCTCAGCTAAAGATATATTCATGAATACACATACCGCCATCGTCATTACTGGCACATAAGCATATTATTATATTGATGATCAATATAGAAATATAAGGTGAGTCTGATAAATGTTTAAGGTAACCCCCACCAGTAGATGTGCTGTACCGATAGCTGTACAGCAATACAAAAATTACTAGTGATGTCCTTAGGCATGCTAAAGTTTAACTTAAACTTAAGCATGCTACTATCAGGAAGATTTCATTTCTTACAGAACACTTTGATAATGTGACTACTCTTGAACTTTGTAAGGAAGACTTCATTTCTTACAGTACCATGATAAGGTGACCAGTCTTAAACTTTGGCATACTATTATAAGGAAGACTTCATTTCTTACAGTATACCATGATAAGGTGACTTCATTTCTTACAGTACACCATGAAAAGGTGACTATCTTAAACATGCTATCAAAAGAGATGCACTTTGCTTCTGGTTGGCTGCTAAACTGAACTTTTAAGAATACTAAAGGTGAAAAGACAACTGATATTTATATACAATATCTGTTGATTTCTACAGTAGCTGTTATTTTTGGGACTGTACACATGTCAATAAACTATATAAGAATTTACTGTATAAGAATTAAAGTTTATTGCCGTGTGTATAGTCCAACAAATAACAGCTAACTATAGAATTATCTAAACTGCGTCACTATGCGGCTCAAAATTTTTATCTGTTGATTTGTAGTTCATAAAAAGCACTTGTCTTTCATATACCTATGAGCATAAAAATGGTGGGACTATGCAGGATCAAAGTATACATGTATGTGTGTTCAATAAGTCCTTATACAATATAGCATGGCAAGCTGACTTGCCCTTATGTACTAGAGCACACCACCAATGTATGGTAGTATTTATGGTCTTAATTAAAACAATGCTAGTTAAACTGTTCTAATTAAAATTAGACTATTCTAACTATAACAATGCAGGTTACACTATAATGTATGTTGGACTATTTCTAATTATAACAATGCAGGTCAGACTATAATGTATGTTGGACTATTACAATTATAATAATCTTACATAAATTATCAGAATTCTTTATTCAAACTCAACAAATTATCAGAATTCTTATTTTAAACTTACACAAATTATCAAAATTCTTGTTTTAAACTTACATAGATTATCAGAATTCTTTGAGTAGCAATCTTATGGTGTACTGTAAGAAATAAAGTCTTCTTTTCAAAACTCTTTACTACTTTGAATCTGCTATAACACTTTGCTTTTGATGGCTGACAAAGGAAATCTACAGTCTAGGTATAAAGCTAGCATGTTCTGCTCAAGTCTCTACTGAACTGTTATCAGTCTACAATGTGCAGCACTAATATGCCACATGTATGTCTATATATACAGTGCTTGACATTGGCTCAAACTTGTACTCCCTGTACTGTTCCACTTCACTTCGGTCACTCACAAATTATGTATAATAAGAAATATCATATAAATAGACATATTAGTCTGTAATTAGAATGGTTTAACACATACCATGTATAGTCATATTTATACTAGTGTACATATAGAACATTGTTTAGAATAGTGTATACTTATGTATAGAATAGTGCTATTTATATTAGTGTATTCTAAAGTAGTATACACTATGTACAGAATAGTCATAATAATCCACTAACATACATTAGTATAGAACTTCTGCTAGTATAATCTTGACAGTTATCTAACCTGAGTTAAAGGTTCCATGTGCTTGAGTTTCTCTGCCATTAGAGCTGCATTTCCTCCTATATGATACTACACATGTGTATTGTGACATGTAAGCACAGTTCTATGACATGACATGTCAAAAGTATACCACACACTTCCTATGATATATGAGGGTTCTTCCACCCAACCACCCAAGGTGGGCTAAGTTAGTCAATGTGAATTGCTGTTTCTTTTCAAAGGGGGTGAGGGCATATTATCATCAAAAGTTGTTCACCTTATAAGATGTGCAATTATAGAGTAAAACTTGAGTAAAAATTTTCACCCAAGCGTTTTTGTTTTTTAATTTTCCTACTCAGCCCAACCTTGGCCACTTTATATATGTACATACCACTGTTAGTTAAATATTAAAGTAAACAAGTACGGGTAATATTAGTGGGCGGGGTGGGAGAGATACATTATTAGTTCCAGTCTGAAATAAACTTTAATGAGAATAGGGAGGAACAGTTCAGTCCAGTTACACGAGTTGAAGAATCTCTTCTCAAGGGTCTTTGCCAAGCACGCTACTTCAGTTTGCTGGCTGATGAGTGTACTGACATTTTGCCCATTGTAAGTAGTCAATTGTTTGTTGCTGCATGGAAGATAGAGAGCCAGTTGAACATCTCATAAAAATTCTTCCCTAGAGTAAGGCTCATGCTAAATTACTTCATGACTCCATTGTTGAATCCTTGAAGAGAAAGGGGTGTAGTTATCAGCAATACAGTTCGAGTAGATTTTGATGATGCAGCGGTATTTTCAGGGAAATGCAATTCAGTTCAAATCCTTTTACAATGGAATTCACATTATTCAATTATTGTGCATTGCCACTGTCACTTGCGTGTGTTCAGGCTACAAACAATACTCCTGGCATGAGCCAGAATTGAAACTAATTAAGCACTCAGATACTTGGTCGTTGTCTCATGAACGCTGTTAAAACAGTAGCACAGAACTATTCATGCTATTACCATTGCTTTGGAGAACTCATATGAAGAGAACCCTGAGCCAGAAGCACTGGGAATAAACAACACTATGAGAATCACGCCTACAGTTGTGCGATATGAAGAGAACTCTGAGCCAGAAGCACTGGGAATAAACAACACTATGAGAATCACGCCTACAGTTGTGCGATATGAAGAGAACTCTGAGCCAGAAGCACTGGGAATAAACAACGCTATGAGAAACATGCCTACAGTTGTGTGATATGAAGAGAACTCTGAGCCAGAAGCACTGGGAATAAACAACACTATGAGAAACATGCCTACAGTTGTGCGATATGAAGAGAACTCTGAGCCAGAAGCACTGGGAATAAACAACGCTATGAGAAACATGCCTACAGTTGTGCGATATGAAGAGAACTCTGAGCCAGAAGCACTGGGAATAAACAACGCTATGAGAATCACGCCTACAGTTGTGCGATATGCAGAGAACTCTGAGCCAGAAGCACTGGGAATAAACAACGCTATGAGAAACATGCCTACAGTTGTGCGATATGAAGAGAACTCTGAGCCAGAAGCACTGGGAATAAACAACGCTATGAGAATCACGCCTACAGTTGTGCGATATGCAGAGAACTCTGAGCCAGAAGCACTGGGAATAAACAACGCTATGAGAAACATGCCTACAGTTGTGCGATATGAAGAGAACTCTGAGCCAGAAGCACTGGGAATAAACAACACTATGAGAATCACGCCTACAGTTGTGCGATATGAAGAGAACTCTGAGCCAGAAGCACTGGGAATAAACAACGCTATGAGAAACATGCCTACAGTTGTGTGATATGAAGAGAACTCTGAGCCAGAAGCACTGGGAATAAACAACGCTATGAGAAACATGCCTACAGTTGTGCGATATGAAGAGAACTCTGAGCCAGAAGCACTGGGAATAAACAACGCTATGAGAAACATGCCTACAGTTGTGCGATATGAAGAGAACTCTGAGCCAGAAGCACTGGGAATAAACAACACTATGAGAATCACGCCTACAGTTGTGCGATATGAAGAGAACTCTGAGCCAGAAGCACTGGGAATAAACAACACTATGAGAATCACGCCATACAGTTGTGTGATATGAAGAGAACTCTGAGCCAGAAGCACTGGGAATAAACAACACTATGAGAAACACACCTACAGTTGTGTGATATGAAGAGAACTCTGAGCCAGAAGCACTGGGAATAAACAACACTATGAGAATCACGCCTACAGTTGTGTGATATGAAGAGAACTCTGAGCCAGAAGCACTGGGAATAAACAACACTATGAGAAACATGCCTACAGTTGTGCGATATGAAGAGAACTCTGAGCCAGAAGCACTGGGAATAAACAACACTATGAGAAACATGCCTACAGTTGTGCGATATGAAGAGAACTCTGAGCCAGAAGCACTGGGAATAAACAATGCTATGAGAAACACACCTACAGTTGTGTGATATGAAGAGAACTCTGAGCCAGAAGCACTGGGAATAAACAACGCTATGAGAAACACACCTAGTTGTAGCTATCTTCCTCCTTGACTATGCGGTGCTTCAGGTTGCCAAACTTAATGGAATGCTTCAATCTGAAGATCTGGACTGCAAGTACCACATGCGGTACAAACTATGAGTAATTTACCACCAGTTACATCCTCAAGAGAAGAAAAGGTTCCAAAAGAAGTCAACCAAAATTTTCTTTGCTCATCCACTGACGTATGACACAAAATTGATAAGTGGCCACAAGTTACATGAAGACAAGCTACATACTTCCAGTCTGAACAAACAGAAGCTCCAGGACTATAGCCTTTTGTATAGCCAATGTTATGTGGGGTTCTACTAGTGACTGTAAAATATGCTACCTTATTCAATTACAAATTGGTGTTGCTTTATTACAAATCATTCAGTGGTGAGGGTGATAGGGAGGGTGAAGGAGAGGGTAAGGGACAGGTAAAGGAGAATATAAAGGGGCAGGTAAGGGAGAGGGTGATGGTGATGGGGAGGGTGAAGGAGAGGGTAAAGGACAGGTAAAGGAGAATATAAAGGGGCAGGTAAGGGAGAGGGTGATGGGGAGGGTGAAGGAGAGGGTAAGGGACAGATAAAGGAGAAGATAAAGGGGCAGGTAAGGGAGAGGGTGACGGGGAGGGTGAAGGAGAGGGTAAGAGGGCAGGTAAAGGAGAGGGTAAGGGGGCAGGTAAAGGAGAGGGTAAGGGGGTAGGTAAAGGAGAGGGTAAGGGGGCAGGTAAAGGAGAGGGTAAGGGGGTAGGTAAAGGAAAAGATTAAGGGGCAAATGAAGGAGAGGGTAAGGGGGCAGGTAAAGAAGAGGATAAAGGGGCAGGTAAAGGAGAGGGCAGGGGAGAGGTGAAGGAGAGGGTAAGGGGCAGGTAAAGGAGAGGGTAAGGGGGCAGGTAAAGGAGAGGGCAGGGAAGAGGTGAAGGAGAGGGTAAGGGGTTGTTAAGAAGAGGCTGAAGGGGAATGCAGGATTACTTCAGTGCTGGCGGAAGGAATTTTAAAGTGGTGAGGCCACTTTGCTCTTGGTCTGCTGATGACTCTAATAGAAGGGGCCATGACAAAAAAAAAAAAAAAAACTCACACAAAGATACAATTTACTCCCATTTTGAGCACATCTTCACTGATATTGTTTGAAAAATACTTTACAAAAAACAAATCAAAGTATAGCTACAGCAAAAGATTATAAGTCTGACTCTGTAAATGTTCCAAACATTGTTTGTCGATGATCAGACAAATCAACAAAATTGTTTGCTATGCTAATAAGAGATAAACTATCAGTCCTTTCTTTATGAATGTCTAACATCATTAAATTGTTCAAACGACTTTCACTCATAGTTGACCACAAATAAGATTTAACTCTCCTAAGAGAGCTAAATGACCGTTCACTGACCGCATTAGTGGCTGGCATAACTAAAATGTGAGAAACAAGTGAACACACTTGAGAAATTAGCTCCCTTTGTGAAATTGAACTAAGTCTTAAAAATTTAATAATGGAATGTACATCACTACCTGCATCAGGAGGATAGTTTTGTGCTAGTATGTTGAGTTGCATATGAAGCATTTCAGCTTGAAAATCCTCTTGGTAAAATTTTACAATGAAATCTAGTTCCACAGCAAAATCTTCCTTCTTAATAGATTTCAGAAGCAGAGATTCCAATTTACAGTAAACTCTGTAACCTTCCTGGTCAAATCTTGTTGTGATACAGTTAATTATCAAATCCAAAGCTTCAAAATAATATAGTCGATAATAGCTTTGTACATCAGGAAAAGTGTAGTTTTCTGTGCCACTGGTATCAAGCCGATTTGGAATCTTTCTTCTCCACGGTAATTCAGGATCATTTGTCTTTTTCACTAGTCATCTTTAACACCTTATCCCAGAATAATTCAAAGCTACTCTCAGATCGAATACTCTTTACTGTCACCAGTGTCATCTTGGCAATGCTTTGCCCTTCAGCAGCAGATACCTTAGGTGACTGGAGTGTCTTGCTAAGGTTATCACTGTGACGTAGAATTAGCTCACTCAACAACACTCCAAAGAAAAAATCAAATGACTGCATACACGAAGCTACCCCACGAATTCTAGATCGCATTTCAGTATTCTTAGTATAGTAGCATAAGAATGTCATAGTTCATAACAATGCTTTGTAAAGTGTCTGCACACACGGTCCATCTGGTAGGACACAAAACACGAATACCTGGTGACTCCACAGAAAGTTTTTGCTTTAAATCTAGTAAAATTGACTCGCGCTGTGGAGATTTCTTTACTAACTTGGTAATTTCAAGAACATTGTCAAGACTATTTCTAATAATTTTACTTTGCTTGATTGTATCTGAACACGCCAGATTTAGTGAATGTCCATAGCAATGTGTATACAAAGCTCTGGGTTCTTCTTTTGCTATTTGAGTTGCAACACCATTTTTCGAGCCACACATTGATGATGCTCCATCATAGCACTAACCCCTCAATTTTGATATACTCAAATTCGATCTTAAAAGAAAATCTTTAATAACATGCACTAATGCTGATGCCTTTGTGGAGCCAAGTTGATATAACCCCATGAACTCTTCATGAGCTTCCAATGAGCTATCAACCCACCGACAACAAATAACTACCTGTTCTGAATTGGAACAATCTGTGGTCTCATCAATCATAATAGTAAAATAGTCCGTAGAATGAAGGCAATCAATAATTTTGTGGGACACTTGAAGACTCATTACTTTTAAAATCTCATTCTGCATATCATGTGAAACATACTTGTCTGTCTTTTTTTCCATCCAATCTTTTATTCTAACATCATCTTCTGCTCTCAAGTTCAATAATTGAATAAAATTAGAATCACTTTCGTCTTCGCCTCCTTGCAAAGCCAGACCCTGTCTTGCTAGAAAACGAATATTCGATACAATCTTCAGAAAGCACTGTCGCCTTTCTAGCTTGTCTTTTTTTATGCTTTGTGGAAATTATTTCAGCTACATTGGACGTTGATGCAGGAACAGTAACTATTTTTAATAGAGCTTCTTTATGACAGTTGCTTTTCTCATGATTACCAAATTTGACTGGCATCCTTCCAATTGGTAAATCCTTTCGAAATAAACGTTGAATCTAGATTAGCGGACCAATTCAGCTTGCCTTGCATCATTGCTTTCATGCATATGATACAAGTAACTGAATCACTACTTTCCCTGTAATGCAGCCATGACCATCGTTCAAACCAATTAGATTGAAAAGCTCTGTTAACTATGGTCTACAAAATATAAAATAAGTAATTGGCTAATTAATTAAATAAATAGAAAAGACTATTCTGGCATTCTGTAAGCTTACTTTGACACCAAATTGTTGTTTAGGAAAACTAAATCCTTTAGGCTGATGAGCTTTTTCAGGGACAGCCTCATTATTTGGAAGATTCCCACTACTGGAAGCCATACTCACTGAAGCCATAGTATTCACTGAAACCATACGTTAGCCTGCTAGTCCCGTGTGGTGGCAAAGGACTTATAACGATCCCTACCGCCGGTAAAATTAGTTGACAATTTAGGACGATCTTTACCAGCTAATGCTAAAAAGAAAAGTGGAGCGGCCATGGCCGCTCTGGCTGCTGCGGTTCCGCCGCCCCTGTAACTGGCTGTGAAAGTATAGTACTACTGCTGGCTTTGTATACCTCTAGTGACTGTTGGAGCATTAAGCTCGTTCAGTAGGGCTAGGGCTAGGGCCCTAGCCCTAGCCCCCCTAGCCTTGGAAGCAATAGTTCATAGTTTTAGCCATTCTCGGCTAAAATAATAATAATAGCAAATTTATTGGCGGCTAGAATGAGAAAATTTGCTATTAGTTCCATAGTTAGTGATGTCCTGTAGTAACTGTGAATCCAAATTACGATCAATGGGAAATACCCATATTACAGTCAGGTAAAGTGGGGAGTACCCGTAGTACAGTTGGGTAAAGCGTCGATGATGCTTAGACTAAGGAGTGATGTCAAATAAATTGGCGAATAATATAGTCTATGGGAAATGCGTGTTTCTCTACCTTACCCGTCAATCGCCTTTGTAACAGTTGGAAACTCTATTTGGAGGAGGAAAAGGTACATGCATGTCAAAAGCCGAGTTGCACTGATAATTGTATCAGAATCAGTCAATTAATTCTAAAAAATATTATTGGTATTGGTAGTGCCCTAGCCAATATCCTATTGATATTCTACAAAATCCTTAAGTTAGCAGATACTCTACAATATAAGATAGCTGCAGACCTGTGTCTCTAGCAACTCCTAGTGGCTGCTGATTCTTTCCAGCTAGTGTGGGGAGGGGTCTTGTGGTTTATCTAACACTTGCATCCCGTACATATCGGCCATTATCTATATCAGTGCAGCTCTAATCAAAAGGCTGTATTTAGTTTCTATGATAAATCCCAAAAGTTCACTCTTTAAGTTGGATGCACTATATTTCACACTTCCTAAGATGTACACCTCATACTTCATAATAAATTAAGCTAATTATAACAGTCTCCAATAGAATAAATAATGCACGTGCTAATTGTAATAGTAATAACTAAGTTTCTAATACAATAAATAATGCACGTGCTAATTATAACAGTTATTTGTTGGGGTCCAGCAAGTTGAGGACTTGATCCCGGCGCGAGAAATGGAGCGCACTACACTAAACGGAGGCAGGGTACCTAGTGCAGTGAATACCCACTAGTGGGTAACGTAACGCCAGAGTTCCTGTAAGAACAGTCAACTCAACGACCTGACTCCGTCAGAAGATGTCTACACATGAGAATAGAGACAGAGGTTGTAAATCTCTCCTCGTTCTCCCATTGACTGGGTCCTCTGAATATAGGTTGCCCACTAGCTAAGAGACAGACCTGATATTTAATATTACCAAGTAGGTAGAATAATATTGATTGACCAACAGGTGGTATGCACAGAAAGAGGCAAAACTGGTAACTAAGGTGAATGACAGTGTTCTAGGTGATATATACAAACAAAAAATGAAACATCGACGATACACGAAAATAAGAATAAATGAGCATGCGTGAATACTGATGTTAATAAATGAAATAAGTTGTTGTGGCAATCAAGGGTTCCATCCCGAACAATAGTAATAACTTAGTCTCTAATACAGTAATTAATGAATGTGCTAATTAACTCTCAGCACACATGCGTGGGTTATAGTACTCGGTAATTAATGAATGTGCTAACTAACTCTCAGCACACATGCGTGGGTTATAATACTCGGTTTATCTGCCAGTTAGTCATTCATTCTGTCACACAAAACGGCGGATCTCGAAGATGGCAGCATCCCAAGGATTAAGGCATCAAATTGTTATACTAGACAATTTAAGTTCCTTTAATGTGCCAGAATTTTGTCTTGACTTATTTTCTCAGGAAAAGCTAGGTATTATTTGACAGTACAATCACAAGTTATAGTTGGTAACGCCCCCTATTGTTGGTAATGCCCCCTACTGTTGGTAATGCCCCCTATTGTTGGTAATGCCCCCTATTGTTGGTAATGCCCCCTATTGTTGGTGGTAATGCCCTCTATTGTTGGTAATGCCCCCTATTGTTGGTATTGTCCCCTATTGTTGGTAATGCCCCCTATTGTTGGTAATGCCCCCTATTGTTGGTGGTAATGCCCCCTATTGTTGGTATTGTCCCCTATTGTTGGTAATGCCCCCTACTGTTGGTAATGCCCCCTATTGTTGGTAATGCCCCCTATTGTTGGTAATGTCCCCTATTGTTGGTAATGCCCCCTATTGTTGGTAATGCCCCCTATTGTTGGTAATGTCCCCTATTGTTGGTAATGTCCCCTATTGTTGGTAATGTCCCCTATTGTTGGCAATGTCCCCTATTGTTGGTAATGCCCCCTATTGTTGGTAATGTCCCCTATTGTTGGCAATGTCCCCTATTGTTGGTAATGTCCCCTATTGTTGGCAATGTCCCCTATTGTTGGTAATGCCCCCTATTGTTGGTATTGTCCCCTATTGTTGGTGGTAATGCCCCCTATTGTTGGTAATGCCCCCTATTGTTGGTAATGCCCCCTATTGTTGGTAATGCCCCCTATTGTTGGTAATGCCCCCTATTGTTGGTGGTAATGCCCCCTATTGTTGGTAATGCCCCCTATTGTTGGTATTGTCCCCTATTGTTGGTAATGCCCCCTATTGTTGGTAATGCCCCCTATTGTTGGTGGTAATGCCCCCTATTGTTGGTGGTAATGCCCCCTATTGTTGGTATTGTCCCCTATTGTTGGTGGTAATGCCCCCTATTGTTGGTGGTAATGCCCCCTATTGTTGGTATTGTCCCCTATTGTTGGTGGTAATGCCCCCTATTGTTGGTATTGTCCCCTATTGTTGTTGGTAATGCCCCTTATTGTTGGTAATGCCCCCTATTGTTGGTAATGCCCCCTATTGTTGGTAATGCCCCCTATTGTCATGCAAAGTATACTTGCTGCCAGTACGCGGTAGTTATGCTTTATACGCTCATTGAGTGGTTTACCGGAGCATTGAAATTGGAGTTTCCCATTGAACTACTGGTGAGGTGAGTGCTTCTTGCATGTTTGGTTCTCTTACAAAGACAGCATTTACATCTACTGTTCCATTGCTCAAATGAGCTACATATCAACATATTGATACTATGCCAAATAATGTTTTTTGTCTCTAATAGCTAGCTAGTGCATAGTAACGCTGCCATTTCACACCGTTGGTGCTTCATTATAATAGTAAAACTCAGTTTCTAATACAATAAATAATGCATGTTCTAATTATAATAGTAATAGCTCGGTCTCCAATACCATAAATAATGCATGCTTAGTTGGCGAGCGAGCGAGACACTTACAGGGGTAACACAATTGAAAATCGGGGATATTTGTTTATTTATATATGTTAGGACATATGTAAGGCATTTTTGTACTTTGACCCTCGCGTTTTTGTGTTAGTTCGGTGGTCGACCCCGTCCCAAACTTCACTAAACCGAATCCTCTCTTTATCGATCAGTACCCGTATCACCCTAGAAATTGAATTGTTTACCGTTTTGAATTCTTTTACGGGTGCAGTTAAAACGTGAAAACTTACGGGACTTCCATTTCTATTCGAGTTAGTGGTGGTGGTAAGTCAATGCGCTCTTTGGCATGGTTATAAGCCGTACGCAACAGTATTTACTTGAAAATGCATTGTCCACTAGACTAACCGCGAAGGTAAGTCTTGTGTAGGTGTATGTCCAGTTGTGTCAAAGCATTGTGCTTTACAGCCACTATTTAGCTAAAGAATATCACAAAGAAAACTTTTAAATAGCATGTATTGTTTTGTTGTTGTTGTTTTCCTTCAATTCAAACAGATGCAGCGAGTTACTATGGTACTGAAATCCCTTTACAGTGTATGCGTAATTTAAAAACTCGACCTTATTTTCAGTAGCTTCAGTGTTAGAAGTCAAAATCATTCATATAAAAATAGTATAGTCTTTAGGCTCGCTCGCCATTTGTGCTCAAGCACATCACTAGTTACAATAGTAATAAGTCTTATAATAATATGCAACTAGTTATAATAGTTATAACAAAAAAAAAAAAGGGAGTTAACTTAGTTTTTACCTTATGACTGAGTGCAGTAGCCACATGCACGATATTGTAAAACGAGTCTGCATTGATGAAGGTTCTTTCCATGGCAGCACAGTGAAGCATGGAATAACTGACCACTTGCTCCAAGTCTTCCACACTGGACAAAGTTTGGTGATTTACTGGCTTAGTAGGATTCACCTGAAGAGCTTGCAGAAGATCCTTGGCTGATACTATCATATCAAGGTTGGCATTCACTCTACATCATATATATATATATATATATGTAATACAGGACATTATTACGAGTCTATTGACTTAGTATTTACATAAGTACCGCAGGCGCGACCGAAAATAAGGCCAATCAGATGAGTGTTATCCTGCAATATCCAATGAGTAATACATTTTTATTAAGTACTACTCATGTGTGATTACCATAGTTACGAGTTTCTAGTGCAATAAAAACCTGTATAACCTGGAGGGACGTAATAGCCTTAAGCCACATCCGGTTTACTTTAATACATTTCCTATGAGACAACATGTATTAGGCCCTGTTCAATACTATTATATATAGGAGTATATATTACAGCAAAACAAAACACCTCTTACCCAACGAGAATTTTGGCTAGTCTTTCTGTAGGTCTTCTTATACCTTTCCAAGACTGGGACACAGCCTGTATGAAAGCCTCTTCGTCTATTGTCCTTAGGGGCTCATACAGTTCGTATAAAAACGCTGTGGCCATTAGCATCGAGGCAAGTCGTAAAAACCCTGAGGACATTGTGTGTAAATCCACCCTGTCTTTGGAAACACAGCTACAACAATAAGAACAACAACAACAACAACAACAACAACAAACAGTAGCAGCAAATCGAATAATATATGGTAAAGGTCGTTTTCTGAGACACCTAAAACATTTAGGGGGCGTGGTGCTGATTTGGGGGCGTTTGCGAGAGACGAATTTATAGCCGTGCAACTATGTCGGTAAGAAGGGGATAAGTTGTAGTTAGGCGACCCTCACTCACTACTATTAGATTCTCTAGTCTGAATTAGTCTGCCATGTATTTTAGCTAGGTATAGCACTATTATCTGCCCTAAATGTTATAGCTATTGTGATATACTGAAGTATGTCTCTAGCTAGTCTGTTCAGATTTTACAACTGTTGTAGAGTATTAAAACTTACCATCTGGCTTGAAATTCTATGTAGTGTCTGTCCTTGATTTTATAATTGTAGAATGTAAAGGATTCCTCTAGTCTGGTCTGTTCTGATTTTATAACTACCTATATACTGTAGATATTATAAAATTCCTGTAGTCTGTTTTAGATTTTATAGCTACCTATGTACTGTACATAAAATTCCCCTAGTTTGCTCTAGATTTTAATGTTAAAAGATTTCTCTAGTTTGCCTTAGATTGTTTTAGCTATTGTAGATGTTAAAAGGTTTCTCTAGGGAAGGTTAAGATTGTTGGGGGCTGAATATTCCTTCCCCTCCCATACTCTAGGGAAGGTTAAGATTGTTGGGGGCTGAATATTCCTTCCCCTCCCATACTCTAGGGAAGGTTAAGATTGTTGGGGGCTGAATATTCCTTCCCCTCCCATACTCTAGGGAAGGTTAAGATTGTTGGGGGCTGAATATTCCTTCCCCTCCCATACTCTAGGGAAGGTTAAGATTGTTGGGGGCTGAATATTCCTTCCCCTCCCATACTCTAGGGAAGGTTAAGATTGTTGGGGGCTGAATATTCCTTCCCCTCCCATACTCTAGGGAAGGTTAAGATTGTTGGGGGCTGAATATTCCTTCCCCTCCCATACTCTGATTTGATGATATTCGTGAATAAACTGTGCACATAGTGCGTAGTCAAGTGGAGTTTCATAGCAGAGTATACAGCTATAATTAAACTGAACAGATATGTCAACATTTAGAGCTTTGCAAGATGTCATCACAGACAAATGTTGATGTTAATAGTGAACTGAATATGTTGTACATGAGAGTTACTACTGACCATACATTGGTATAGTCTTAAAGAATTCACCACGATTTAAACAAGTGCAATAATGTGGAAATTATGTGTAACTCGTAAGTTTCAATCTGAAGCTGCAGTGCCTATAAGTTACATGTGATTTCTTTCCTTATTATACAACTATAGCAACAAATGCCCTGACTTGGACAATGGATAATGGTTGCACAGTTACTACTTTGATAGAAGACTTTTCAGCTCCTCGGCTTGTGCCATTTCATAGCTAGAGATATTTCATTACTAATTAAAGGGGTCAAATTTAAACATCACATTTTATTATTCACTACTTACTTGTGGCCCATTGTTTAATTAATTCTCTTAATGTGTGCAGTTGAAAGAAGAAGTCAATCATCTCAAAGCAGTTAATCGAGAACAACTTGATTTGATTAAAAAACAAGAAGCACGTCATAAAGCAGAATTAGATAAAAGATCCAGATTAGAATGGAGAGCACAGCAAGAGAAGGTACCAAACGTTTCTATGGCAATCACTTATTAGTTTTAGTGTTATTGTTTCATTTGGTGGAACTTTGGTGGTCTATTTGTAATTGAGGGGAGTCAATAATATTCTTAATTTATGTTAGTTGGAGAAATTAAAAACAGCCGAGAGAATGATAGATGCTAAGGAGAAGGAAATTGGACGTCTTCAAAATCTCATTAGTGCCAAAGAATCAGAATGCACATATCTGCAGGAAGAAGTGAGAAATTTACGTAACTCAGAGCTCTCTCCATCATCCAGCATGGATGATATATCACAAGTTGTAAGTAACAGTAAATAGATTATTATGTTTCAAATGAAGTTTTCTTTTGTAGTACTTAAGCAAACGAGAACGGGACATGGTGATAAAGAACAGTGAGCTTAGTTATCGTGTACGTGTACTGGAGGAAGAAGCCTCAAGAATAAGAGGAAGCAAACAAATACTAGTAAGGCAATTAAAATTAATGCTACTTCATTATCAGATTGATTACAATAACAGGAAAGAAAACTCAAGGAATCAATCCGTGAGCACAATGAGAAACTGCAAACATTGGCACCACTCAAGGAGCACAATGAAAAACTACAAGCTCAAATCAATGAATTCTTTGCAACATTGAGAGCCAGAGAGACTAAAATAAACCAACAGGCAAAACGCATACAAGAATTGAAGTCAATGCATCAGCACTTGCAAGAAGATTACGATAGTGTGGAAAAAAAGCTTCATCAAAGAAGTAACCATGTACTGAAATGTGAAACAGAAAAGCGTAGACTTCAATCTAGAAATTTGAAGTTGACTGATGAAGTTCATGTAAGCACACAAACATTATAACTCAATACAGTGAAGTAACAGTGCACTTGATGTATTAACTTTTACAAATTAGGAATCCATTAACATAAGGTATTTTCATCCATGCTTTCCCCCTCCTTCTCTCTTCTTCCAGAGCCATCTCAGATTTTCTTATTCCCCTCTTCAACTCACACATTCCCTTCTCCTCTGTCTATCTCTCCTGCTCCTTGGTATCTCTGTCCTCTCTATGTATTTTCTTTCACTTCTTCATTGAAGTAGTCACATCAGTCAGCCTTTTCTCATCTGGTTGTATTGTTCTTGACCCTTGCATTCTCCTGCTTTCTTCTATCCATGATAAGTGGTGGATTATGGTTAGCTACTGTAAGTGAATACTTTTTCCCAACTCAGTTCAGCAAATGAATTATTCATGAATACAGACACAAAGTTTTTATACAGCAGGGGATGGACCTATGGAAAAAAGAAAGAAAAAAGAAAGAAAAGAGGGAAAAAAGGGGAAAGAAAAGAAGAATAAAAAGAGGAGAATACAATACTCTAATAACTTAAGGCACTCTCAGTTTCACTAAGTAGTTAGGTCTCGATGGAACAATGGTAAGTGTGTGTGACTGCTATGGCGAGGGCCATGGGTTCGAACCCAACATTGAACAATTTTATTTCTGGTCTATTGTCCCCAGCATCTATAGAGCAGGTAGAACTTCATTAAAACAATGACATGCTTTATCAACTCTGCTCAGCTCAATATTTATTCATGAATAATCACACCGTCGTCACTGTTACTGACACACAAGCATATTATATATAGATGTATACTTTATTTCAATATGGTGAAGTATTAGTGATGCGCTTTTTGTAGCTGTGAAGTAATTGCATTGAAATACTGGAATATAATGCATTGTAAAGATTGGGAAGGTTAATTTGTTGTGCCGGAAGTTCATGTGAACAGTTACTCATCCTAAAATGTATATAAGAAGCAATGTGACCAGCCTTATATCATATATAAGTTCTTTTTCCATTTTCTTTGATATTGTACCAGTTTTCAGACATATTGTACTAGCTTTAAGAGTACTTCAAACATATTGTACTAGCTTTAATAACCATTCAAACATTTTGTATGAGCTTAAATAGTCCTTAAACATTTAGCTTTAATAACCCTTCAAACATAATACTGTACTAGCTTTAAACCCTTCAAACATATTGTACTAGTTTTAAACTCGTTCAAACATATTGTACTAACTTTGATAATCCTTCAAACATTATACTAGCTTTAATAACCCTTCAAACATATTGTACTAGCTGTAATAACCTTTCAAACACATTGTACTAGCTTTCATAACCCTTCAAACATACTGTGCTAGCTTTGATGATAACCGTTCAAACACATTGTACTAGTTTTAATAACATTTCAAGCATGAGCTTTAGTCTTTCAAGTTATGAAAAAATATATAGTAAATCCCGGGACAACTAATAGGACGTAATAATTCTGTGCAAGATAATCTGGAGCAGAAAAAATTAGGACTCCCTCCCAGTAGATTTGGGACAGTTGGAAGCAATACTTTCTCGGCAATTGCGGTGCCTTTCACCTATACCTGACAGCTTTCCTGGGGATGCAGCAGCAATTTGGCCACCTTAACAACTTTGTAGTGGTTGCTAGGCAATCACATTATATCGCGAACATTGTTATTTAAGCATAAACTTCAATATATATATATATATATATATGCTACTTATTAGTATTTTCGCACTGTTATTGAAAAAAACTTATATATATATATATGCTACTTATTAGTATTTTAGCACTGTTATTGAAAAAAACTTATCTGCTGGAAAAGGATTAAACATGAATAGTTTGTATCTACTTTAAACTTTTTATTACTTGTAGCAACTCCAAAGTCAGTTAAAAGATTTTGATGAAATGAGAATGAAGGAGCATGCATACTTCTCCATGATGCAGTCTCCCACTCCCACGATCTCAGACGAGGACCCTTTGTCTGCTTCAAGTAGCAGTGCTCAGTTAAAAGAACAGCTTGACCAACTAGAATTTGATAAAGACGAAAGGGAAGCTCAATATTGTGAACTTAAAGAAAAGTATGACCAACTACATGCCAAATACCAGGATAAAAAGGTAGCCCTCAATTGGAAGTGTATTGCTGTAGTAAATGTTAGCAGTAATTTTGGTACTTGAAGAATGTTTCCAATTATTGTATTGTAAATGTTGTAGATGTATCAATACAATTTTGATTATATCTTAAGTGTTGTAGTGATTTATGTAATATATGGATTACATTCAAAACGTTGGAGTAATTCTTGTAGTAAGTATAGCATTAGATTATATTCGAAATATTGAAGGAAGGTTTTCAAAAATTATGGTATGCTTGAGCATCAATGTGAGTGAGGCACTGAGAGCAACAGTATAGAATTTTTTGAGTAAAATCTGGTAAGAGTTGACTTTTGCTATTTCATACGATCTGTACAAAATTAATTGTTCACAACACAGCAAATTAAGCTACATTTATATTTTTACCAAATCTTCCAGCTTGTGTTTACCAAGTTTTGGAAGGCATCATCTAGTTGTTTATTTCTCAAAGTACAAATACGCAAGTTGTGAAGAATCATTCAGTCACTCTCTGCTGAAATAATTATAATAATAGCATATTTTCTTGGTTTTCTAAGGACCAATAATGTTTAATTAAAACTTAACCGACGTTTCAACTTCTGACGAAGTCCTCCTCAAAGGTCAATGAGGTCAAACTCTCTGTGGTGATATAAATAATAATAGTGGGCACACTTACTGTTTAATATATCCTGGAGGATGATTTGCATGCAGCACAGGCACCCAGCATCCACGAAGCTCTAAACCGATGTCTCTGTTAAACTTGTTGTTTTCTGGTGTCATTTGTATCTGTAGAGATTCCTTTATCTTTAACTTACAGTTCTTAGTGACTCTGTGTTCAACTCTTATTTCTTCCCATTTAATGGAGTGATGTTGCTGCCAAGCATGTTCAGCAATGGCTGAAACCTCCCCATTCCTTCTCTTGTAAGCATTTTGATGTTGCTGGACATTCTTGGCAGCAACGTCACCTCATTAAATGGGAAGACATGAGAGTTGAGATTTACTATTGACAGACAGAATTAGTTCGGCAACCCTCTCTAACTTGTGGACAGGCCAGTGCCGTGCTACAGATTGCATTACTGAAATAGATCATTATTTGCGAGCGAGCGAAGTGAGCAAGACACTTAAAAGGGTTATGCAATCGAGATTCCGTGGTGTTTTATTTTTTTTTTTTTGCTTATTTATATGGTACGTGCGGCCCCTTTTTTCACCCGTGCCACTGATTATGTAAGTTGGTAAAGTGCCTTGATAAAATAACGAAGTAATGAACCTGTCAATAGTATGAGTTGCTGGCCTTGAAAAGCAAGCTACAAGTAATCTTGGAGCAGATTTAAGCATAGCGGACTCAACAGCACTGTTTTCTCTTCGTTGTAATTGAATGGATCGGTCAAGTTATAACATTTCTATTTCAGCAACTATATAAATTATGCCAAGAGCTGTAGCTCATAGTTAGCTATCACTTTAAAGCTAGGCTATCTCACTTGCCATTTGTACTGAAGCACACTAGTAGCTATATATACGTAACAATTGTGATGTCTCTTTAGTTTATAGTATTTAATGTCAATTTTCGGGTAATATTTGGCTTCCAATAGTGTTGGCACAATGGCAAGGTTTAAGGAAAGTTTTTACTTTATTTTTGATCTAATGTATTTTTTTCAAAACACTTTTTAAATTTGTTTTAGAATGAATACAAAAATCTTTGTGACAAGTACAGAAATTTACAGTTTGAACAGTCTCAACAAAATTTACAACAAGAAAATTTGTACCAGGTAATGGGAGAGAAAGAAGTTGTTTTGTTGATGGAGGGAGTGGCTTATTTGTCATGATAAAATCAACTCACACACCTTCCTTTAATTGCACAACTGAAATAGTTCTTCAAATACATATGTAAGAATTGTGATGGCTCTTGTCCTTTAGACAATAGTTTACTGTAAATTGTGTCAATTTTTGGGAAATATTTGTTTACTGATAATGATGGCACAATGAACAAATTAAACTTTTGCTTTATTTCTGATTGTAATTCTAAGAAAGTTTTATTTAAGTACCTCAAGATGGAATAAACTCACCTTTTCCACTACTCTTTTTATTTAGATCCCGTTGCTATATTGTTGCTAGGTGTACTAACTTGGTAAGTGTGCACTATTTTTTTGCCTTTAGCCATTTCTGTGAAAATGCTGATAAACAAAGTTGCTAGTGGCAACTGGGCATGCGTAAACGGGATCTAAAATAGTTAGAGCATGCGCGCTTAGGTACTGGTGAATTTAGTGCACACAGCCCTCGGGCCTATGGCCCTTGGGCTTCAGTGCACTAAATCCACCAGTACCTAAGCGCTTATGCTCTAACTATTACTTAAACAACTATTTTATATATTATAAGACCTATGGCAATCGACTTAGCACAAGACATCATCCTAACATTACATCGCTGTCTTCGCCATAGAAAGCCAATTTACAGCACAATGACCAAACCACGTCTACAGGAATATACCTACTACAATGAAACCTTTTCTAGTCAACACATTTAGCATTAACTTATGACAACTGATAGTTAAATTTTCATGGAACCTATTTGATTTTTTTTTATGCTTAGTTATCAGTATATATCTTTTGACACATAATAAAGAAGAAGATTCTTACATGAATATGGAATAAAGTGTCCCTAAGTTTATAATTTTATTTTTAACAATGGTGGGTGTTTAGGTAAAGAAAGAGACAGCTCGTGATATTCTTCTACTGGAAAGAGAAATTCAACATCTTCGTTCTCCTAAAGATGACAATTATTTTGATGAAGATCGTCAGGAGCTTACAGTATTAGATTATCAAACTACAGTAAATAAATATCAAGAAATAATAAGTAGTTTGGAGAGTTTTATCATGGAACAAGACAAGGTTAGTTTTACCTGTCCCTGATTAATTAAATATCTTTTCTCACAATTATGTGCTAATTGTATTTCTTGACATCCATTACATTCCACTGACTCCTCATATATTAACATAAATCACTCATATATTAACATGAATCACTGACTCCTCATATATTAACATGAATCACTGACTCCTCATATATTAACATGAATCACTGACTCCTCATATGTGACCGTCTATAGGAAAACCAGGCACAACGCGGCACCCTTTGAAATTTTTTTTTTTGCACTTACGGAGTTGCCAGCGTCCAGATATTGAGCTCTCCAAGTTTTATCGTCGTAGCTTAAGTCGTTCCCGCTATAATAGACCTAACCGTTCCCTTCCGTCGGCTTGAAACAATACATTTTTAAGAAATCGATCGATCTTTTCTTGATATTACGCACGCCGCGTTGTGCCCGGTTTTCCCGTAGACGGTCACATATATTAACATGAATCACTGACTCCTCATATATTAACATGAATCACTGACTCCTCATATATTAACATGAATCACTGACTCCTCATATATTAACATGAATCACTGACTCCTCATATATTAACATGAATCACTGACTCCTCATATATTAACATCCATGAATTGACTCCTCATATATTAACATGAATCACTGACTCCTCATATATTAACATGAATCACTGACTCTTCATGTATTTGCAGAGTTTTGTTGCTCAAGAGCACCAATGGAGAGAAGATTACAGAAAATGGTCACAGTACCTTTTCCAAATGCCGATGGTTCTTGACATGGATAGACAGAATGAAGCTACTCAGTTTTTAAATTCAGGTTCTGACAGTTCAGATGGAAAAATGCGAAGTGAGTTTATAATTTTTCAATAAAATGAATTATTTAATAAGTGTGTTTTGTAAATAAACATAGCTATAAAATTTACAATGTATACTAATTCGTTTTTTTAGCAGATAATGTTTCTATTGATGATGAATACTTTGATGAAAATAAACATCACCTTGACATAACTCCAATACCTGCAGAAAAATTAATTACCAATGGTGACATTGATGAGCAAAACACAAATTCAGAGTCATGGACAATAACCACATCTGTCAGTGGAGTTGATGAGACTGGGCCAATAGCCACAGCTGTTAGTGGAGTTGATGAGACTGGGCCAGTAGTCACAGCTGTTAGTGGAGTTGATGAGACTGGGCCAGTAGTCACAGCTGTTAGTGGAGTTGATGAGACTGGGCCAGTAGTCACAGTTGTTAGTGGAGTTGATGAGACTGGGCCAGTAGCCACAGCTGTTAGTGGAGTTGATGAGACTGGGCCAGTAGTCACAGTTGTTAGTGGTGTTGATGTGACTGGGCCAGTAGCCACAGCTGTTCGTGGAGTTGATGAGACTGGGCCAGTAGCCACAGCTGTTAGTGGAGTTGATGAGACTGGGCCAGTAGCCACAGCTGTTAGTGGAGTTGATGAGACTGGGCCAGTAGTCACAGTTGTTAGTGGAGTTGATGTGACTGGGCCAGTAGCCACAGCTGTTCGTGGAGTTGATGAGACTGGGCCAGTAGCCACAGCTGTTAGTGGAGTTGATGAGACTGGGTCAGTAGCCACAGCTGTTAGTGGAGTTGATGAGACTGGGCCAATAGCCACATCTGTCAGTGGCATTGATGTGACTGATGGTGGTAGTGCTGCACTGCCACTTGTGAAATCTATGAGACATACATGTACTCACAGGCATCAAACTAACTACTACAGCAGGGATATGGGTCCAGCTTCACAAGATATACAAGTTGATATTGTTATTTGTGAAAAATCTGAGACATCTACGATGGAATTGCCTCATCATAAATTGTTGCCCCTTCAGACATCAACATCCTGTACAAATACTCCTCATATATGCAGTGTAGTAAGTTTAGCCAAGATGAAGGGAGTGAGATACATTAAGCAACATAAAATGGTTATCCTCATTAACCCTCAGCGCGCATGCGCAATAGGGTTATAGTAGTCATCCTGTCTGTTTGTCTGTCTGTCTGTCACGCTCTGATTTTGGAGATTAACTGTTGATTTAGGTATGAACTTACTCAGAACGAAGATTTAGGACCTTTCATTGTGCTACTTTTTGAGTTTTGGGCTAATTGATGAGAAAATGCGAAGATTCCAGTACCGCTTAGGTACCCGCTTTTGTGGGTAATGCCCTTACTGTCACATCATAATCACGTGAGCAAATAATTCTTGCAGCCAGTGGTGTAGTTTGCTTTATACTCATTAACGGAATCTAAAGAATTGAAGTTTCGCGTTGAAAATGTATACTGGTGAGTGTATCTGGCCTGTTTAGCTTCTTCTCTTATGAAGACTGCGTTCACATGTACCATTTTCATTGCTCGAGCTATATTGATGCCTGATAAAATAGCTAATAGATTGCTTGTTCTTTTGGTCTGAGTTTATATTATAATAACTAGGTAGTGTTTAGTAGCACTGAGGGGTCATGCACCTTTGATGCTTCATTGATTCTTAATAGCTCGTATACCACAGCAATAAGTAACCAATTTATATAAACCTGTTGGAATGAGATAAATATAATTCCTTATTAGTGCTCACTATGTAGTTCTTAACTAGATGTGCTCTGTAAAATAGACTTTATCTTACCAAAACAAATCCAAGAAAAAATACTGCTTCAGACTAAGGAAAGCTGTTGAGTTCAGTACAGCTAACTTGCCTACAAATACACAATGTGGGACTTTCCCTGCTTATTGACACTCCCATTTAATCATATTCCTCATACCTGCTAATAGTTAGTGCTGCATGAGGAAGATCAAAAAGAAACTAATGGTTTCAACTGTTTATCTAATGAACCACTTGAATTTGATGTGTGCAAACCATCCATGTTTGCAGTAATCTGACTATAGGCATTTTGTTATCAAGAAATTTGTTAGCAGACTAAGTTAACTAGTAAAAGAGCTCCAAATGCTTTGTTTTGCTTTTTTTCACTACTCACTGATTGAATTAGGTAGTGTGAGTACAATAAGGCAGCGTAAAATTAGCTTGCCTCATCTATATCTAATAAACTTGACTTTCCTGCATGTCACTGAAAGCTGTTACTTTGATTCTTAGAATTGGTATGAACAAATTTATCACCTATAGCCAGTGTAGTTAACATGAACAATTTTTCTTTTGTGTTTTTCTTCAACAAACATCAATCCACACTTTACTATTATGGGCACATTAGTGATGAGGAACAGTTAATTTACAGGCACAATGAAAATTTAAAGTTGAAACATTTTATTAAAGTAAGAGATAACTATTCATATTTTTCAGTAAACATTTTTTGTTGTAGAATTAGTTATAACTTGCTTATAATATACTTTACTATTGGTGTGCTTCTGCACAAATGGTGAGTGAGCTAGCCTAACTTTAAAGTTATAGCTAACTATGAGCTGCAGCCCTTGGCATAATTATATATTGAAATTGAAATGTTCTAATTGACCTACCTAGAATGATATTGCTCTTGAATCTGTTGTTCAATGACGACAAGAGAAAATATTGCTGTTGAATCCACCATGCTTTTTTTAAGTAAACAAAAATTTAAGTGTTTAGGTCTGCTCCCAGACTAGCTTGCTTTTCAAGACCACAACTCATTACTGAAAGGATGACATGTTAGTTACTTTGTTTTTTATCAAGATGCTTCACAAACTTACATAATTAGTGGCCCTGGCAAAAAAAGGGTCACATATATCATATAAATAAGCAAAAAATTACATAAACACCACGGAATCTCAATTATGTAACCCCTCCTATTTATGTGTCTGTCAATACCACAGAATATTAATTGTGTAATCCCTTTTGTATGTATGTGTCTCTCAACACCACAGAATATCAATTGTGTAACCCCTCCTGTATGTATAAGTCTCTTAACACCACAGAATATCAATTGTGTAACCCCTCCTGTATGTATATGTCTCTCAACACCACAGAATATTAATTGTGTAACCCCTCCTGTATGTATATGTCTCTCAACACCACAGAATATTAATTGTGTAACCCCTCCTGTATGTATATGTCTCTCAACACCACAGAATATTAATTGTGTAACCCTGTATGCATGTGTCTCTCACTCGCCAGTTACACATGAACAAAATCACAACTTGCCAAATATTAAGCTTAGATATCTGACCAGTTAAGCATTTAAGTATGAAGTCTTGAACATATATTCATGGAAAAAAGATGTAACTAGTATTAAATTGTTGCACTTGTGCATTGTGTAGAACAAGACTACAGACACTTCTGAAGACATAGAGAGTCAGATTGGTCTCATGAAGGCTGATGTGAGTTAGCTGTTGTAAAATTTAGTAGTAGTATTAAGTTTAGGGTGGTTCTACTTAGATATGTTTTGAGGGTTCACCTTTTTTGGTAGGTATGCATGTGAACTAAAAAATGGAATGTGTTTCATTGATGAAACTAAATGGGTAGCAAGCGAGACAATATTAGTGGTAGACAATTGAAAATCGGGTATATGTTATATATATTAAGGTAAGAGAGTAATTAGTTGTTAGCTAATATGAATTGTTAATGGCAATATACTAGTGATGTGCTTGGAGCACAAATGGCAAGTGAGCCTGTGCACAAACGAAACTCTTCAAAATGAATCTATTAGTCCATTTCTAAATGTATAAGTACGTAGCCCTTGTGACCATACTTTATCTAACAAATACAGAACTATACTCTTACCTCAATTTCCCGAGTACTGCTATTTTCTGTAGTCTCTAATATCGCATTCTGACTATCTGAGTTACCAGTTGCATTTGACAACAAGCACTGACAGCTATTATAAAAGGCCGAATTTTGAAATTACATCTGGTAAAGGGTCTCATATCATAGTAACCTATTAGCATAACATTTTGCGACTTGAAAAAACAAGAAGTTCTAGAGAATTACTACACAGTGTTGAGTGTCGAAGTAAGTTTTAAGGCCTAAGTGTGTCTTATTTATAAAAAGAACCTAATATAAAGAAATTAAATTTCCATGAATGATACGGATCGCTAAACAGAAAGATTCTGTTTATTAGAAGGGGTAGACCATGAAGCAAACACAAAAACACGAGGGTCAAAGTACAAATGATATATGTATGTCCACACATATATAAACAACAAATATCCCCGATTTTCAATTGTGTTACCCGTGATAGTGTATCGCTCGCTTCACTCGCTCGCCAATAATACTTATAATTGAACTGCTGAACTTACTAGTGTAGGGGTTTAAAAATCAACCCCTATTAGATTTTAAGTTTAATCTAGTATTTTTTAATCAAAACTACATGCTCGCTTGTCATTTGTGCACAAGGACACCACTAATTTAGTAACATAGCTCTAATTATATCTCTGATACTAAGATATAGCACAATTGATAAAAACTAAAGTATGCTCGTAGCTATAATAAGGGAATTTATTATTCAGCATATAATGTCGATTGACTACACTAAATAGTCAGCAGGGGCATTGGAATAGGTGTGGCCGAGCGGCCATGGCCGCACCAATATTTTAACAAAAAAGGGCGTGTCATTATTTTTCTATTAGGTTAGATCACTAATATTGAACTTTTTGGAAGATTTTTTTATGAAACTTCAGACCAGCCTGGTCCTTCATTTACTATTCCTTCATTTACTATTCCAAAGCGATCTTTTGGAAAATCAAATGTAGTTCAGAAATCCTTCCAGCAAAGTTGGTCTGCAAAATGGCCATTTTTGCACTTACTAGGAGTCTCCCCATTCAGTTATTTTGTCTTTTTTATTTTATAAAACTCATTACTTGAATAAACAAGTGGGTGTGGTTAGTGGTTGTGGTTAGTGGTTGTGGTTATAATGGCCTCACCTGTAAGATCTGGCTTCCTACTCCCCTGGTAAGCTGTGCATTATGTGTGTAGTAATTAATGCATTATGCAATGCAAAATAAGTAACTAGTGTACAAAAGCGTGCACTAATAGTATTGACTTTGTATGGATCTTTATCTCACTTGAGCCTTTTATGTGCCCTCCTGATTATGAGCCTGGTTTTACATATTAGCAGTGACTTTAAGTTCATGCATACTATCTATTGATTTTTCAATGTATAATTAGATGTATTTTTCCCTTTCACTGGCTTTTTTAAACAATACAGAATAAAATATATTTGGTTGCCACCGGGAATCGAACCCAGGACTGCTTGCTCAATGCACAAGCGCTCTGCCACTGAGCTACGACAAGTTTTAATGAATTTTTAGACTGGGTCTTACCAGAATGCTGGAGTCAAACTTTATTACACACAACTTGTAAACTCTAATCAGTCTTAGTGAAGTGCTGAAGTAAAACTATATGCATCACTAAACATGGCTTGTAAACTGCTGATGATCATATGTGGCATAAATATATAGGAAAAGTGATGGCCAGGTATAGACTTCAATTATTTTTATTTACTATTAGCTGCATGGTGTTATAGACTGAGATTAAAGAAATTACTTTAAATAGCCTTAACGGCATGAAGAGAATGTAAAAGAGTGCCATCAATTGCAAGAGATATGTAAAGAGATATATAAAATCATTTCTACATATTATTTTATTTATAGTAGCAAATTTTCTTGTTCTAACAGCCAATATTATAATTAAAACTTAACCAGATGTTGAAATGTTGGGTTGAGTTTAGGCACAATATTGGCCATTAGATAAAGAAAGTTTGCTATTATAATTATTATTTCAGTCGAGACTGACTAAATTGTTTTATTTATATAATGAGTATAACTTTCTGAAAATAAACCAGACAATGATGGATTAGTCATCTCAGACAACACTCTTAGTCATCTCAGACATCACTGTTAGTCATCTCAGACATCACTGTTAGTCATCTCAGACATCACTGTTAGTCATCTCAGACATCACTGTTAGTCATCTCAGACATCACTGTTAGTCATCTCAGACATCACTGTTAGTCATCTCAGACATCACTGTTAGTCATCTCAGACATCACTGTTAGTCATCTCAGACATCACTGTTAGTCATCTCAGACATCACTGTTAGTCATCTCAGACATCACTGTTAGTCATCTCAGACATCACTGTTAGTCATCTCAGACATCACTGTTAGTCATCTCAGACATCACTGTTAGTCATCTCAGACATCACTGTTAGTCATCTCAGACATCACTGTTAGTCATCTCAGACATCACTGTTAGTCATCTCAGACATCACTGTTAGTCATCTCAGACATCACTGTTAGTTAGTCATCTCAGACATCACTGTTAGTCATCTCAGACATCACTGTTAGTCATCTCAGACATCACTGTTAGTCATCTCAGACATCACTGTTAGTCATCTCAACATCACTGTTAGTCATCTCAACATCACTGTTAGTTATCTCAGACATCACTGTTAGTTATCTCAGACATCACTGTTAGTCATCTCAGACATCACTGTTAGTCATCTCAGACATCACTGTTAGTCATCTCAGACATCACTGTTAGTTATCTCAGACGACACTGTTAGTCATCTCAGACATCACTGTTATTCATCTCAAACATCACTGTTAGTCATCTCAGACATCACTGTTAGTTATCTCAGACATCACTGTTAGTTATCTCAGACATCACTGTTAGTTATCTCAGACATCACTGTTAGTTATCTCAGACATCACTGTTAGTTATCTCAGACATCACTGTTAGTCATCTCAGACACCACTGTTAGTCATCTCAGACATCACTGTTAGTTATCTCAGATGACACTGTTAGTCATCTCAGACATCACTGTTAGTCATCTCAGACATCACTGTTAGTCATCTCAGACATCACTGTTAGTCATCTCAGACATCACTGTTAGTCATCTCAGACATCACTGTTAGTCAACTCAGACATCACTGTTAGTCATCTCAGACATCACTGTTAGTCATCTCAGACATCACTGTTAGTTATCTCAGACATCACTGTTAGTCATCTCAGACATCACTGTTAGTTATCTCAGACTTCACTGTTAGTTATCTCAGACATCACTGTTAGTCATCTCAACATCACTGTTAGTCATCTCAACATCACTGTTAGTCATCTCAGACATCACTGTTAGTTATCTCAGACATCACTGTTAGTCATCTCAGACATCACTGTTAGTCATCTCAGACATCACTGTTAGTTATCTCAGACGACACTGTTAGTCATCTCAGACATCACTGTTATTCATCTCAGTCATCACTGTTAGTCATCTCAGACATCACTGTTAGTCATCTCAGACATCACTGTTAGTTATCTCAGACATCACTGTTAGTCATCTCAGACATCACAGTCATCTCATCACTGTTAGTCATCTCAGACATCACTGTTAGTCATCTCAGACATCACTGTTAGTCATCTCAGACATCACTGTTAGTCATCTCAGACATCACTGTTAGTCATCTCAGACATCACTGTTAGTCATCTCAGACATCACTGTTAGTCATCTCAGACATCACTGTTAGTCATCTCAGACATCACTGTTAGTCATCTCAGACATCACTGTTAGTTATCTCAGACATCACTGTTAGTCATCTCAGACATCACTGTTAGTCATCTCAGACATCACTGTTAGTCATCTCAGACATCACTGTATGTTATCTCAGATGACACTGTTAGTTATCTCAGACATCACTGTTAGTCATCTCAGACGACACTGTTAGTCATCTCAGACTATCACTGTTAGTCATCTCAACATCACTGTTAGTCATCTCAGACATCACTGTTAGTCATCTCAGACATCACTGTTAGTCATCTCAGACGACACTGTTAGTCATCTCAGACATCAACTCCCGAAAAAAATAAGTCGCGAGCGAGCATATACAAGTTGAAGGTGTTTTGTTTTAAGTACTACACGGACTGTTAGTCATCTCAGACATCACTGTTAGTTATCTCAGGCATTAGGTTTAGTCAATTCTGACAATTCTGTTGGTCAATCTCAAACAAATCATGTTACCAGCACTTTTAGTGATCTTTCAAGCACGACATAACTGTTATTAGTAAGGGTTTTAGTAAAGTATTGTGAAATAAGTCATGGAACAATTGAGCCTTTGGCTACAGTACATAGTGAAGGTTATGTTTTATAATTGTAGTCTATTTTCCTTCCATATGACTTATTTAGCTAAATTAAATATAGGCATAGTGCCTTTTTTTTTCATTATGTAATTTTTCAGATTATTAAAATTCAAGACCAAGCACAACAAGCAGAAATGGAGATTAAGATGTATAAGCAGCAAATACAGGACAAGGAACAGAAAATTGATGAGAAGGACAAAAAAATATCAACCCTGGAGGCTAAGGTATTGCAGTAATGAATGATGGTTTTGCACTAAAGTTAACAATTAATTAAACAGCATGTGATCTGATGTGACAAAAGTGCTGGTGTCAGATATCAAAGCTGAATTGTCACAAAAAATCCACTTATAATTTTTTTATCAATATTATGCTATGTGTCTTGGGATTGCTCCATTTGAAGGTTTGCACTGAAGCAATTAACATTATTTCCTCCAGGGCAATTGGTTGAGAAGTCAATTGATATGCTGCTTTCATAAAATCTAGATGACGTCATTAGTGAATAAATGAAAAGTAAAGCATTATTCTATAACATAGGTGTTTAGTTCAGATTATGAGACATTTCAATTATATTTTCTCCTTAATCAGTTTAGCTATGAAATATTAAAGACCTAGAAATAGTTAAACGTCTTTTTGCAGGTTATGTTCTTAATAGTAGTTACTATACAATTTACTATTAATTGCTGTAATTTATATTTTTATTGACTTAAATTTGCTTTATAGCTAATTGAACTCAAAAAATTTATGAAAGAAAAAATGTGCAAGAAAGATGGTGAATTAGCAGAAAACGAGCATCCCAGCATTAACTGGGGATGCTATCCCCAGGAAGAAAGTGAAGTTCTTCATGGTATTGGTTTTGACATAGGCAATCAAATAACTTCATCAGAATGCTATTATTCTCGAGCAGTTCAAGTTAACTTAGAAGGAAGTGAACTTGTATGTATGACAGTACTAAACCATTCTGATGTGGACACATGCTCCAAGGAAATCCAAGTTTGTTTATTAGAGTCAAGTGAAGGTTCATTTGTAGAAAAAGAATTTATCAACAAAGATGTACAAGTAGAATTATCAGAGATTACTTTTACAATTAATACAGATGATAGCCATGATAGTAGCAGACCAGACCTAACTCATGTTCAACATCATGGAGGTTCCTCAACCAAAGAAACTGTTTCTAAAGGAGTTCAAGTTAGTGTTGCAGAAACACCACAATTCCAAGAAAGTTTTAATGTAGCTAAGACAACACATAATCAAGAAACTCAAGTTCAATTAGAATCTAAAATTTGGGAAGACATTGATGGGAAGATAAAAGACAGTGATTACGAGATGGCTACTACAGTAAGTTGAATAATAAGTAGTCCTGTTTTTCAGCGGTGTAAGCATAGTAGCTATTTATAAGTCATTAGTAATCGACATAACAATTTTCTGTTCATATGATCATTATGTAATAGTGTTTCATGGCAAGATAAATCTTCTAGTTCATAGGATCATTATGTAATAGTGTTTCATGGCAAGATAAATCTTCTAGTTCATATGATCATTATGTAATAGTGTTTCATGGCAAGATAAATCTTCTAGTTCATATGATCATTATGTAATAGTGTTTCATGGCAAGATAAATCTTCTAGTTCATAGGATCATTATGTAATAGTGTTTCATGGCAAGATAAATCTTCTAGTTCATAGGATCATTATGTAATAGTGTTTCATGGCAAGATAAATCTTCTAGTTCATATGATTATTATGTAATAGTGTTTCATGGCAAGATAAATCTTCTAGTTCATAGGATCATTATGTAATAGTGTTTCATGGCAAGATAAATCTTCTAGTTCATATGATCATTATGTAATAGTGTTTCATGGCAAGATAAATCTTCTAGTTCATATGATCATTATGTAATAGTGTTTCATGGCAAGATAAATCTTCTAGTTCATAGGATCATTATGTAATAGTGTTTCATGGCAAGATAAATCTTCTAGTTCATAGGATCATTATGTAATAGTGTTTCATGGCAAGATAAATCTTCTAGTTCATATGATCATTATGTAATAGTGTTTCATGGCAAGATAAATCTTCTAGTTCATAGGATCATTATGTAATAGTGTTTCATGGCAAGATAAATCTTCTAGTTCATAGGATCATTATGTAATAGTGTTTTATGGCAAGATAAATCTTCTAGTTCATAGGATCATTATGTAATAGTGTTTCATGGCAAGATAAATCTTCTAGTTCATAGGATCATTATGTAATAGTGTTTCATGGCAAGATAAATCTTCTAGTTCATATGATTATTATGTAATAGTGTTTCATGGCAAGATAAATCTTCTAGTTCATAGGATCATTATGTAATAGTGTTTCATGGCAAGATAAATCTTCTAGTTCATATGATCATTATGTAATAGTGTTTCATGGCAAGATAAATCTTCTAGTTCATATGATCATTATGTAATAGTGTTTCATGGCAAGATAAATCTTCTAGTTCATAGGATCATTATGTAATAGTGTTTCATGGCAAGATAAATCTTCTAGTTCATAGGATCATTATGTAATAGTGTTTCATGGCAGAATAAGTGTTTTACTTCATAGAAGAAGTGGAAGTCTCACTCACATTGACTGTTTGAGAAACTGAAAACTTTATACTGGAATTATTAACTAAGCAGATAGGAACACTATTTATTATTAACCCTTGGCGCACGAACATTGATAGGCTAATTTATTTATAAATACATGTGCACGTAAAAAATTTTCATTCACAGAGATGACATTTTACCAGTTGAGCATGCTGCATGGAGTAAGCAAAAAGGTCAGTGCTAGTATAGTTTTATGCCTCTAGCATTACTCCTATAGGCGAGTAGCTATGGTAATGGATTAGTGGATTGTTTCTAGCACAATCTAGGCAAGAATTTAGTATGCATTTTATTTGACCAGTTTAGTTTTTTGCTTCGGTAAACATATTGTGAATATGTTTACCAAAGCAATGGCTCATTTAGGTTGGTTTTCAAGGCTTAGATAGTGTGTGTACTATTTCAAAGCAATGGCTCATTTAGGTTGGTTTTCAAGGCTTAGATAGTGTGTGTACTATTTCAAAGCAATGGCTCATTTAGGTTGGTTTTCAAGGCTTAGATAGTGTGTGTACTATTTCAAAGCAATGGCTCATTTAGGTTGGTTTTCAAGGCTTAGATAGTGTGTGTACTATTTCAAAGCAATGGCTCATTTAGGTTGGTTTTCAAGGCTTAGATAGTGTGTGTACTATTTCAAAGCAATGGCTCATTTAGGTTGGTTTTCAAGGCTTAGATAGTGTGTGTACTATTTCAAAGCAATGGCTCATTTAGGTTGGTTTTCAAGGCTTAGATAGTGTGTGTACTATTTCAAAGCAATGGCTCATTTAGGTTGGTTTTCAAGGCTTAGATAGTGTGTGTACTATTTCAAAGCAATGGCTCATTTAGGTTGGTTTTCAAGGCTTAGATAGTGTGTGTACTATTTCAAAGCAATGGCTCATTTAGGTTGGTTTTCAAGGCTTAGATAGTGTGTGTACTATTTCAAAGCAATGGCTCATTTAGGTTGGTTTTCAAGGCTTAGATAGTGTGTGTACTATTTCAAAGCTCTAATCATTCTTTTGGTCCTACTATATGGTTTTTGTTTATTGTAAAGCTAGAGTTTACCTTTTGTCACTATTTTACATTTGGTATTGATACTCATTGGCCTGCATCCTGTTTCTACCTCTGCCTTCATCACAGCTGTTGTGTTTGTCTTCAACTGCTCTGGTCCAGAACTCTGGCTTGATGGGCATCTATTTCAGTGTCTTGGCCACACCCATTTCCTGGAGTGCCAACACTTACTGGAATGCACTCCTCACACTCTAGTATAATTTTTTTTCACTTCTACTTGTACTCACTATTTGTTTGAAATGATTCATTGTTGTTGTGGTCTTTCATGATCACTTTCACCTATTAAACTATCACAATAGTTGTTATTGTTGATATCATCCTCAAACATTACAGTTCTCTGTAGATAAGTGTACAACAATCTTCCTCCTTTTGTTAGTAGAAGCTACTGATATTGTGTGCACGTTGCGTGGATGGTTAGTTGAAAGATAGAGCTTGAACAAGCCCGTCATGAATTTGTGACAAACGTATTCTATTAAGGTATGTGTATAGTCACGGATTTGTGACTCCCATACGCGCAGTATGTAACGATTCATGACTACTGTCTGCTAAGGGTTAAGCTAGTGACCTTAATTAGTATTATTAGTAATAATGATATATTCAGTCATTCTTGGCTGAAATAATTTTATAACAATAGCAAAATTTTCTCAGTATTAATGTTTTATTAAAACATAACCCCACGTTTTGATTTCTTGCCGAAGTCCTCCTCAGAAGTCAATGACATCAAACTCTCTGTGGTGATGTAATAAACACAATATAAACAGCAATATAACTAGTGGGCATGCTTACTACTTGTATAGCCTGGATAGTGAGTTGCACGCAGCAGAGACAGACAGCATCCAGAAAGCTCTAAACATGTGTCTCTGCTAAAGTTGTTGTTGTCTAGTGTCATCTGTATGGGTAGAGATTCAGTTTTATTTAACTCATAATTCTTAGTGGTTTTGTGTACAATTCTTACTTCTTCACATTTCATGGGGTGATGTATCTGCTATGTTCAGCAATGGCTGAAACCTTCTAGTTCACCAAACAGTGAAACATCTAGAAGGTTTGAGCAAACAGTGAAAGAAATCACAATGCTTGCAAGAGAGGGTAATGAGAAGGTTTCAACCATTGCTCAACATGCTTGGTAGCAACCTCATTCAATAAATAGGAAGAGGTAAGATTGTAGACAGAGCCACTAAGAGTCATGAATCAAGGTAGCCCTGCATATACAGATGACACTGCAAACAATAAGTTTAACTGAGGTATAGGTTTAGAGTTCCAGGATGCTGGCTGTCTGTGCTGTACACAAATCAGCCTCCAGAATATATTAATGAACATGCTTTCTGTTCAATAAAGCATAATATATTGGCTGTTAGAACTGATAACATTTGCTATTATTAATAATGATGTATTTGTGTAGGATATATCTCATGAGTTACTTCTACAATTAAAAGACTCCAAAAAACGTATTGAAGTTTATCCTATATCATTCTAGTTCCTCACATATATGATGTGCATCAGTGAATTGATTCTATATACTCTGTCCAAATTGAGTTGGTGTGACCACCAAAGTGGGAAAAAAGAAATACACTTGCCGAAAGAGGGAATAGATTAAGGGCACATAATTGCAGTAGCTCTAGCTGATGTGTGATAAAGAGTGGAACTAAGGGGCACATTATAACTGCAAGTTTGCTACTTGGAATAAAGAAGAGCTAAAACTTAGTAAATAATCTGATTCTAATTGTGTCCAGTGACCACTACTATGCCATTATTTGACTGTTACTAGATGTGTCCACTTTTCGAATCATAGTTCAGGGACACTAAGCCACACCCCAGACCACACCCAAAACCACATAAAACAAGGAAGTAATGGTATTATGATAATTAAACAAGTATCTATTTTACTGAAGTGAGTGATATTAGAATTTTGCAATAGTTCCTGTCCAAGCTGAACTTCATGGAAAAGAACGTAATGTAATGAACTAGCAACAATAAATTGTGATCACTGACGACTGATTATTAATTGTGCAGTGATTTACTTCTTGAAAACAAAGCTATTTTACAGTGAAATCAACACTCTAATTTGTGAATTTTGATCTGATTTTTTTTAGAAAAGTGGAAGCATTCATGAGTTGGATTAGCTTAGTAACGTCTTTGCAGATCATGCAGAGAAACATAAGTTCATCAATTTCAGGGACATGTAAAATTGTTGTGGGACAGGGGCTAAGTAATAATGTTCTGGAGCTTTTTGTACAGTTGACAAGTATGTGTTACTCATTTTTCTTCAAGTTTCCTCCCATCTTTATAAAGGTGCAGTTCTCAATAGTTCTGGGAAATGCTTCTTACCACCCTCCAGATTCAACCACTGCTTGTGGCACCAAAATTTGTTTTTGAATTGCACTGAACTTTTCAGAATCATAATTGAGCACTTTTGAAATCAAAATTTATGTACTTTGGGTTTACTCTAACCTTACTAGTGGCTTGTATTTACTGGTATTCAGTCACTGTTGTGTGCTAGATTTAACAAACATTTGTACTCTAAACAGTTGGGCTTATGCAAACCTTATATAGTGGCTTGTGTTCAGCCATCATTCAACCCTTCTACTTACTTGAAGATTTATCACCTCTATCACCTCTATTCACAAAACTTTTAGCTGCTTTATAATGTAAAACTGCTCATACAAATGGTGAAAGATGGGAAGTTTGATAGACAGGAAATGTTGAATATAGTCATGGAAAAATACTTGTACTTGACACTTAAAAATGTGAGATATGTTACTCATATTCCAAAGTTATCTCTGTAGAGTTATTCCACCAATAGCAATGAACATAAGCAAATGACACTAGAATGTAAAGTAGAATGTTAGAAATGTAGTTACCATATAAGAGGATGGCTTTAGTTCAGGGGTGCCATGGGTTTTTTGTATGTGCATTACTCAGCTGGTGTGTGTGACTAAATTTGGGTGCATCTAGCATGGAAAATGTTCCTTTGAGAAATTTATGGAATTTATGGTGCAAACTTTCAAATGGTGTAATTGTAAAAACTTTACGTTCGAAAGTTATCAATGGTTTTATCATGTTGAGTCTGTCTTTGTATGGAGTAAATCCAGTCTGTCTTCATATGGAGTAAATCCACTCCTGTAGAGTCTGTCTTTGTATGGAGTAAATCCACTCCTGTAGTATCTGTCTTTGTATGGAGTAAATCCACTCCTGTAGAGTCTGTCCTTGTGTCGAGTAAATCCACTCCTGTAGAATGGGATAATAATCTACTCATGAGGAGCTTATCTTTGTATGGCTATTAATGTACAATACTGAAGTAAATTGTAGATTATATATTTTGTTTGCTTATTGGCGAGCGAGACACTTACCGGGGTAACACAATTGAAAGTCGGGGATGTTTGTTTATATATATGTTTGGACGTACGTATGTCATTTTGTACTTTGACCCTCTCGTACTTTTGCGTTAGCTCGGTGTTCGACCCCATCTCAAACTTCTTTAAACAGTATTCTCTGGTTATTGATAATTACCCGTATCACCCTAGAAATTGAATTGTTTACCGCTTTGAATTCTTTTGCTGGTGCCGTTAAAACTCAAAAACTTACCGGAGTTCCATTTCTATTCGAGTTAGTAGCAATGGTAAGTTAATGCGCTATTTGTCATAGTTATAAACCCTACGCAACAGTATTTACTTGAAAATTCATTGTCCATTAGAGTAATCACTAGGTAAGTCTTGTGTAGGTATGTCCAGTTATGTGAAAGTATTGTGCGTTACAACAATTACTAAGAATATAACAAAGAAAGTGTGTAAATAAAATGATTTGATTTTGTTGCTTTTTCAATTCAAACAGTTGCAGGGAGTGGTTACTATGGCATTGAATGCGTTTACCGTATTATACGTAATTTGAAAGCTTGACTTTATTTTAGTAGTTTGAGTGTTAGAAGTTAAACGTAATCGTTTAACAATAGTGTAGTTTTAGGCTCACTTGCCATTTGTGCTCAAGCACATCACTAGTATATATAAGTATGTATACATGTATGTGTATATTAAGTTATGAGGTCTCACAATGTCCTACAAATTTTGAGGCCTATACATGAAAGTACTAATGGACAAACAGGCCCGTAGCCAGAAGTTTGCATTGGAGGGTTCGGATTTCGAAGACTCATGATGTTTCTTTTGTTTATTCTTCTATAATATTAAAAAACAATAATGGCACCAAAGCTAATAATTTATTCTTTGTCTTCTATTTGAAAATTATTTGCTCATTGAACACTGTCAATAATCAAACAAAGAGCGCTAAACTGCTAGCAATCTCACGCAACTGAGCTTCCAATAACTACGTTGAGCTCTATACAAATATACAAACAGTGCAACAATAATATGCTTTTTGTAAATATAAGTTATTTAATAAGTGCATTATGTTTTACTTTATAAAGAATAGATGTACTGTAGCTAGCTTTACTTGTAAAATTGTGAGAGCGAATTAGGAGCTGAATGTTTATTAGGTCACTTGGACCCAGACTAGACATATCCATATAATATAGAGTATGAAGTACATCCAGGGAACAGCAGAGAATTATAATGCAGGTTCAGTCATGATCGAACAGATGATGATATTCCAGAAGTTATATGTGGGGTGTAGCTAAATTATTTACTTTCCGTCACTCATAAGGGGGGTTCAACCAAACCTCCCTTGGCTATGGGTATGGACAAACAAACATGCATATATATATATACTCATGAGCACAATCCCTTTCTATTGTGGTTTGGCAGATACTAGAATTGCAAATGGAAAATAATGTATTACGAGAATCTGAAGAAAAAGTTGGAATGAAAGAAAAACAGATTGAGAAAATATTGGCAGAAAAGAATAAGAAGATACATCATCTTGAATTGGAGGTAACAATATTTCATTGGGTGGGCATGTACAGTATAGGGTGATTACTTTCCCCAACTATCTTCCATATTATCATATCACATACATTATCTTCATTGACAGATACTAACTTATTCAACAAATCTAAAGCCATCTTCCTTTGACCAGTACTCATATATTTTATGACTAACTAGCATCCATAATGATACTATGAATCACAAACAAAGAACAATTCATATGAAACAAGATAAAGCATCAGTGATTCTTGCCTCTTTAGCTTCTCTTGTGAAGACAGCATTAACATCTATCATTTGATTGAAATTGTTTGAGACACTGGCTGAGAAAAAAAGGAAACCCATCTCTTCCTAACAAGCAGTGGGTGCCACAACTTAGAGGAATAATTAGTGTAATTATACATTAGTTGATTTATAGTTGAGCCCCCCAACTTTAAACCACTTCTGCCACCTATGAAGCGGCACTCACCTCACCAGAATAATATAATGCAAAATTACTATGGGCAGCAAAGAAATTATTTGCTCACATGAGTACAGTGTGACTATAGGGGGTGTTACCAAAACTTGCTTACGATCGTATGGCCTAAAAATAATAACTAGCTTTTTCTGAAAAAATAAGTCGAAACTAAAAATTCTGGCACAATGATTGACTGACTGACAGACAGACAAACTGAGTACTGTAACCCTCTTGTGCATATGTGCTGAGGGTTAATAAATGCCGTACATAATTTTAATAAAGTTACAAGTTTTTAATTAGAGAAAATTTAGTATACTTGACACAGTTTACTTGACTTTTTTTAGTGTACTGATAATTATAAGAACAGTTTACTTGATAATAGTGTACTGAACATAACCTATTATAGTCTCATGTGTTTATATAATGTAGATGAGTAAATTGCAGACTAGTGCAATTCATGTGGAGAAACTAAATCAGTCGATCATTGAGGAGTTAAAAAAGAAAGCTTCTAGTTATAATACGCTTCTTGAGGAAAGAAATAAGAACATCAAGTTTCTAGAAAACAAGGTAGGTGAACTATTGAACAAATTGTTGAATGACCCTGGTAGAAATGTGATAGTATAACATGTAGACTTTTGTTCTAGTATTTTATCAAGTACCAATGTAATCTTAAAAAGGTATAAGACTTACTTAAAGTATATATGGTTGTATTGTGGTCATCAGAAATCTGTGAAAAGTTAGTTTTTTGTGAGATATTTTTCACTTTTCTCTCATTGTTGATGGAACAAGTTTAGAAGAAATTTTAATTGATTTAAATATGTGTCCATATTTTTAACCATGTCATCTCTTAGCATTTTGTGTACATTTCATGTTTGAGTAGTTTCACACTAACAGCTCACTACTGGTAAAAGCTAAAACTTTCTAAGCCTACCTATGTTATTATTTATTTTTATTTGCTTGAAGTTATGAAGAAAATAGCTTTTAATTACTTCATGCGAGACTATTACAGAATACAAAATTGTGTTCTATATTTTTAGCAAACCTTTCTTTATTTTCATGTTGTTCCTTGCAGCTTAAAGAATATAATCACCTGGTTCGATTAAGTACAGACTATGATCGAGACAAGTATAAAAAGGAGGCAGAGGTAACATTAAGTAATACTTTACAGTAAATAAACGGTTTTTAATGCTGCAAATGTACTAGAAATAGTATACAGCAAATAGAATGTAACCCAATCAACCTACCAGTGGATTAGTCATTGTCATAGTAAATAGAGAGTAACTCTATACAACTATTTGTAGATTAGTAATAGTCACAGTAAATAGAGAGTAACTAGAATAAAACTAATAGTGGATTAGTAATAGTCATAGTAAATAGAGAATAGCTCAATAAAACTATTAGTCAATTAGTAATATTCATAGTAAATAAAGAGTAACTCAATAAACCTATTAGGGTATTAGTAATAGTCATAGTAAATAGAGAGTAACTCAATATCACTAGATTAGTAATAGTCATCGTAAATTAAAACTATTAGTGGATTCTCAATAAAGCAACCAGTGGATTAATACAGTCACATTAAATGTGTAACTCAGCCTCTCATGCACTATGTACATCATGTGATGACTAGTCTTTAATATAAATTGATTTTTTGTTTGTTTGTGTCAAGTAATTTATGTGTCATGATTTAATGAGAGTCCTAACAACGGAACAATTATGTTGCTATCTATATGACTTTCTGTTATTGACAATGATCTAACCATTATGTAGAATCATAGCTTGAAGACTCAGTTGTTAGAGTTACAGGAAAAACTTGCAATGGCTGAGAGTAAATTGGAAGAGAATCAAGCACTGTTGAAAGAACAAACAACAATTATGAAACAAAGAATGTCTGAGGTTGGTATAAATTTGTCTGTGCATATAGTTAATGACTTGAGAAAAGTGAGGACCATTGCTATGTATAGTAGAGGTATATATTTTGAAATGGTGATTAAGTGTAACCTCAATACCTAAAAACAATCATGTGACCATGTAATAACCACGCAAAATATATAACCTCAACATATGACTATGTAGTAGCTTCAACATATGACTATGTAATAGCCTCAACATATGACTATATAATAGCCTCAACATATGACTATATAATAGCGCCAACATATGACTATTTAATAGCCTCAATATTACGACTATATAATAGCCTCAACATATAACTATATAATAACCTCAACATATAAATATATAATAGCCTCAACATATGACTATGTAATACCCTTAGTATATGACCATGTAATTGCCTTAGTACATTTAGGTACTAACTCATGATAAATTGAGATTTTTAACCCTTTACCTGTCAAAGCCGAGAATTCTCGGCGCGCAAAGTACCCGCGCTAAAAAATATTTTAAAAGACTAACGGCGTGAAGTTACGTTAGAGTATACATATAAAAACACGCGTCTTGAGTTGCTCTATGACGTAAAATTGTTTATAAATAGCATAAAAGGATGTTACTAAGGCCTAGGTTAAAAATAAACCAGACCGTTGACTAAAAAAATAACAAAATGGCCGAACGGTTTACCGCGGTGGAATTGTTGGATATGTTGGAGAGGCTCCATCACTGAGGCTGTCCAATGAGTCATCCAGCATTGCTACATCATCAACTTCATCAGAAGTTGAGCTGCTAGTGCTTCCTTCGTAGTCAGAGGGGGCTACTACTGTCTCAGACAGAGTACCAAGGTGGTAAGAAAACATTCTGTCATCCTCAAAATCACTTTCATCGCTTCCTGAGATGTCGCAACTATCTAAGTTGCACCACCAGTAAGTATGCTTTGTTGCTACTAACATGATTATTGTTGTTTTTTGGGCATAAGACTAGTTATGAACCAATTGTTTAGCTACACTTTTACTAAACCACTAACTAAGTGGTTGTGGTAATTCAAATTTCGAATGCAGTTTATACTAGGCTAATTATAAGGTAAAATTATGTCATGATTTGTTGGCACTAACTTTGTTTGATTTTGACATGAGACTACTTGTGAACTAATTGTTTGGCTACATTATTGCAAAGGCACTAGCTGGGAATTCAAATTTTTAAATTTAGCTATTTATAAATTCAAAATATGTAATAAAATTTAGATGCTGGTGTCAATGATGGTGGTGAGTCAAGTGATGGTGCTCAGTCAAGTGATGGTGCTGAATCACATGGGGAAAGAGAGCGATCCCATTGGAGAGCAATATATGAATCTCTTAGAACATATAATCATTTTGTATTTTTTTTCTCCACGTTCTTTATGGTTATTTTTTTTATGAAATCATGGTTTTCACTTATTGTTCTGCTTTGATACACATTCAGTTTAATTATATAACAATTTTTCATATTTCTATAATTGATTTAGCAAGAAAATACAAAAAAATAAAATAAATCGGTTAATTAATTTTTGTGGTTTTGTTGCTAGGCAACCTAATTAATGTGGTCAAGTGTAAAATTAACTGATAATTACAAAAATGTATGGTTGCTAGGGACTTTGACCAATGTATTTTTTTAAACAATTTTGGTATCTTTCTTCAACGGTGTTCTGGAATAAAGTATATACTGGTACATTGTTGTGAATATTTGTCATCAAAAAGCCTGAATGATCTATAGGTAAACCCTGGTGTAGGCTATAATGTATATAATAAGATATTGGCATTGTATTAACACTATGAGAATACATTGTGGCTAAAATGTCATGATAATTGAATGTTTAGAGGCCGCAATATTCAGATGATAGGATACTTTACTGTCTTGAAGGTTGTACTTTTTCAATATGTCTATGGTCACAGATTGTATTACAGAGAAAGAAATTAGCACAATTGGACAGCGATCTTTGTGAATCTAAAAGGCGAGAAAATGAAAAGGATCATAAGATTGCAGAAAAAACTAGGGCCATTGAGATACTGCAATTAGAGGTAACATTTACTCCTTGTATTGATGTGGAATTATAGTAACATTGATTTTTTGTAGCAACAAAATTATAGCAATTATGAATCTGAAAAATCTGTGCCTGAAGCAAGACTTGTAAACGCTGTAAATTTAGCTTTAAGTCAGGTAAGTGACCTAGTTTATAATATTATGTGGCCTCATTTCAGAAAATATTCCCAATTTGTCTGATATGAAGAAGAAATATTGAGTATTGAGTGATTTCTTAAAGCTTCTCACTATTATAAAAAGCCTATTATTTGAAAACAACAACAACAACGACATAGGATGAAAAAGTTTTTTTTGAAATTGATTTAGTGAGTAATAATACTTTTCATTCCATATTAATATGCGTATGTATGTATGTATGTATAGGTTGACAAAGCTGTGCCTTCAACTCATCCTGAATTGCAATTACCTTTGGAGAATTTAACATATAGCATCAATGAAATGCTGAATTATTTTCTTCAGGGTTCTTTTTCTAAACTGCAGCACACTGAGATACCTAGCAAGACCCCACAGATGGATATAGCAGTTACAAGTAATGGACCTGTAACGAATTCAGATCTTGTACGTTTCTTTGTGGTAGTGATGGACTATGATCCACAGGCATTGTGCATTACTGGACATCCTGAATGTGAGCTGGCACTTCAGTCAGGTAGGTATGCTAGTAGTACAGGAATGGATTGAGCAAATAACAGTTACTAATTAACTTTATGAATCTGAGGTGAAATTGTTGGGCTAGGTACAGTATCTGCCCTCAGTAGTGGAGTATGTATACAAGGCCATTATATTTCTCTGACTATTTGGATTGAAGTTTTCAATTGTGTCTATTAATTAAACCTAGTTGGACACAAATGAAACTTCAGAAGAAGATATTGCCTGATTGTCTGATAGTTTTAGACCATGTGGTGAAAGTCACCTGACTGAATTTGTAGGCCCATAAAATTGATAAAAGAAGTTAACTACATAACATTGAAGAAAGAAAAATAACTACAAATGTTTTACTCTCAAGGGCGGTATCCAGTTGAGATTCCTTATGAAATTAAAAAATATATATATGCATTTCTCATAACAACTCAAAATCCAACTTATTTAAATACTAACAGTACTTACTGGTGATTTTGCTGGTATACTCTTATGTATAAACTGTTACATCTTTTACTGTATACTATCACATTACACATTACATGTGTTTTTTTGGTATAACATTGTACATTATGTGCATCAGATTTAATAATTTGTTTGGTGAGAGAACAAACCAATTGACACAATTTTAGGCTTATAGTATCAAAATTTTGTTTAATATGGAATCTATCATTATTTTCAACATGCTTAAGAAAAGCTTTTGTGAAATTAATTAAAAATAACTAACACATGCTTAGTAAAGTCCAGAAAATCAGAGTGACATAAGCAAGAGTTACCCTAGCCCTAGCCCTAGCCCTAGCCCTAGCCCTAGCCCTAGCCCTAGCCCTAGCCCTAGCCCTAGCCCTAGCCCTAGCCCAAGCAAGAGTTACCAGTGAGCATATGATGAATGTTTTTGTTTCCAAAACTAAAGAAAAACAACTGATAAATGTTTTAGAACGTTTTGAAAATGAAACGAGTAATACTTATAGCTCAGTCCAATTCATATACAATGCAATTCCATATTAAAGGAATCTATTAAAATGTTGATACTATAAGCCTAAAATTGTGTCAATTACTTACATCTTTTAATGTAACCAAAAGTTTGTTTAAACTAATGATTCATACCATGTAAGCTATTTTCTTGTCATCACTTCACTATTTGATTAACTTTTTGTTTTATAATTTTTTTTAGTGATAGACATTTAGAGCTTATATTTCACACAATCATGTGCTTCATTATGTAACTTTATTTTACAATAGGAACTGTTATTGTTGTGTATGGTGAAATGAATCAGGAAGGCTATTACACTGCTTGCCATAGCAATAAAGAAGGTTTAGTACCAGCAAATTTCATTCAGGAGATTGAAGTCAAAAATAAGAAGCGGTTTCTTTCTAGAATACAAGAGCTTAACAATGTAAGTAGTAGCAGGTTTGTATTGTGTGAGAAAATGGAGTGTTTACCCTCCATTAGCTACCTGTGTGCCATTCAATATCTACCCTTCATTTTATATGTGTATCTTTGCTTGTATATGTTTAATATTTCTGTACTTGTATTTTTGCACTATTACTTTACGTGTTGTGTACCCTTTACTCTTTGTGCACTCTTCCAAATTTGTGTACCCTTCGGAAGCAAGAAACTTCCTGATATTACAAACATGTTGATTTGATTCCTCTCAAGTTTGTTTCTAAAAAATACATTGATGCATCTTTAGAGAGGATTATATATATAATATACATTAAGTTATTCAAATAACATGTTTGTGTGGACATAATAACAATGTCTAACAGTGTCTCACCAATGATTTTATTGTACAGCTTACATTGAACTCTGTGGGTTCACAAATGATGCTTTATGTATATTTATACACTTTAAGTATAAGTATGTTCTTTAGATCATGTTCTTATCTACCTCTTCAACTTGGATTGATTCTGAAAGACAAATGGGTTCAATATTAATTCACGACAGCCACTCTGAAGGTAAACACTTAGTGTTGTTGAAAATACTGTGGTAAATTGAAAGTAAACTTGTGTTTTGGGAATAGCATCTACATTTGGCACATCACTTCTGGATTCAGTTACTGCCGAACCTATAATGACTACTGCTACCTCTTCTAGCTGCAACAATGTAAGTTATTGTGTCAAAAAATTATATATAATTCTGACATTTTCCAATTCATAGAGGACCAACATTCATCAGTCTAGTCATGAACAAGAGCAGATGGTATGGTATTAATTTTAGTATTCTAAAATAGAGGATTGTATCATAATTTGGCATTGCCCTTGTTTCAGGTTCTAGCTATTTGTGACTATAATCCAATGACTTCATCTGCAAGTACAAATCCAGAATTTGAACTACAATTTAAGGAAGGTGATCTTATCAAAATATTTGGTGAAAAAATGGAAGATGGCTTCTGCATTGGTGAAGTAAGGACTTTAGTTTCAATATTTTTTCCTGTGTCATAACGACAAGAGGACATTGGTACTTAGATCTCAAGTTGATTTAAGAATTTCCAGTCATTCGCCAGCATGTTAGATATGCACAACTAGCTCTTCACAGCTCCTAGATTGTGCACATCTTCCCTATAATTATAGTAAACGTAAAACAACTATAATTTTACAGCTAGATACAGGGGAACTGGTCCTGGACCTTGCAATCGTCGGACCAATATTTAGCTATAATATTTTGCTGCCTGCTATTATGCTTACCTGGAATAAATTATAACAAAACCAATTGTTAGTGTCAAGTTTTCAGTCAAGAACTGACGACTGCATTAGCTAGATCACACCAACAAGAGTAGAAATTTTGATTTCAAACATGGATATAATACTGCAGACAATGTTACCTTTGACATTGATGATGGTTGGTTTTGGAATTGTGTAGCTGAGGCTATTTTTGTCAGTAACCCATCTGGCTAAAGGAGTGGTAGCTTGAAAGTGTGCCAGTCAAGCTTTATCTAGTGTTGTTTTAGTATAGTTATAGTTTTTTTACTGTACTTTTCTCTGGTTTAGTCTAATAGCTATAGTAATCGTTTTTTTTCTCTAGATTTTATATTTTAGTTCCAGCTTTTTTATTAGAAGTCTTTTCCGGGGTAGTTATATTTTTTCTAAAAATATTTTATCCAAATTATGGCTATAGTAGTTATTTTTACTAAAATGATTGATAATTGATAATTATATTGGCTAAATTCATTCATCTAACTGATACATTACTTCATGCTTTTTTAATCAGAACTTTATTTTAACTATTTAAATGCCACTTAGTTAATAATAGTTTTATAAGGAAATGATTTGGATTTAAGTCAATTGACTAAAATGGCTGGACTTTTTTTATTTAGTTCAACAAACTGAAATGGCTGGAGGTTTTAGTATGTAGGAACAATAAAGGGAGTCAGACCATTTTAGCTTTAGTAAATTCTAAATACATTTTAGTGACAGTTATCAGTTTTATCCATTGGTACATTTGCATTTCCTATTTGGATATATTTAAATTTTTAAACTAGCCTATGGAACCACTCTTTTGTTTTATAAAATGATCAGCCATAAGCTAATAAAAACAAGGAGTGAGAAGGAGGGGAGCCTGCTCCCCCCCCCCCCCCCCCCCCCCCCCCCCCCCCACACTTATACACATGTAGTATGGTGGTATGAATGTAGCCATTGGTTTAAAAAATCATTTGCTTCAATTCAAAATGAATTAATTTTAGAATACAGTTTTCACCACAAAGGTTGGAGAAAGGGGGCATCTGACCCTTTTTTTTAAATTATGGTTGCCTCAGCACCTCCGCTTTTTCACCTCTTTCTACATGCAGGTAGTTTTTCTACTAAAGAGTTATTTTTTTACTTACATTGTTTGTGATATAGTTGACAACTAACGAAGCTAAAATGTAGCTGTCAGATTGTAACATAGAACATTCTAGTACTAGTTATACTATGCACACAGTAGTGCTTGATGTACAGTTTCGCTAATTAGGAATGGAGTAGCATAAGGTATTGTTATTCATTGTTACTATCAGCTACCACTTTGTTTAGTTAAGCTTATTTTCTCACTTACTTTGCTTGACCCATATGTATACACATATCACCATCATGGTCGTTACTGACTTTTTACAACCTGGCTCAGTTTTATTCACTCACCACATCATTGTCATTATTACTGACTACGCTTTACCAACCCATTTAGACACTTTATCAACCCGGCTCAGCTCATAAATTATTCATGAATACACACACTGTATAGTTGTCGTTACTGACAGACAAGCGTATTATTATAAAGGCGCTGTTAGTTAATTCACCCTTCCCCCTCACTTTTTGACTTTATCCTATCCATCTGCATTGCCACATATTTAACATAATGTGGTGGGTCATATTAGCCTGATCTAAGCAAAGTTTGCTTCTGCCAGCTCTGAGATATAATGCTAATCTAGGCACCCAATGACAGTTGATATTGTATATTTGAACAGATAGATGGGGACACAATATGACACAATGCTTCTTTAATTTTGTATAGGGTGCTATGTAATTATTATAAATGTATATTTAATTTTTCTTAAATTATGAAAAAAGTTTGTGCAGCTGTTTAAGTTGAGGATAGTTGCATTTACATAATTATCTCCTTATGATACTTTTTGCTGCACCTTTGAAGATTTACCCTTTTCTTTTATGTCCAGAACATTAGGTTCTTCATTCATTCCTTGAATACTTGATACATTTTAGCTTACAGGTAGTATAATTATTTTCTTATTACTCTCCATGATTTCCACATAAAACATAATATTTCTTAATGTGATGTATTAAACTAAAATATATTATGCAGTTAAATGGTAAGCGTGGATTTATCCCTGCAGCATTGATTGTGTCCACTGCTTCAGTGAGTGCTATCCTATTATTAATCTATAAGTAATTTAAATATTGTGTAATTTCTTGTATTATTAGCTATGTAATAAATAATTCCAATGTTTTGGCTCTAGTTAGTATTTTACATAGTAAAATAATTTTCATGTAATTTTAGTATAATTGCTTATCATCATAACTTTTTTACAGTTCAAGTCCACTTCACATGATCTAAGTTCATCAAAAGTAAGAGAATATATAATAAATATATATTATATTCATATATAAGAGTGTACATTTCAAATTTTTTGTCAAAAAAGAAGCAAATAAGTGTTAAGATCAATGTGGAGTCAGGAAAAATCAAATTAAGGAAGTATTAGCAGCTCGGTAATTGACATTCCAATGAATGCATTAGCAAGTGTTACCTTCAGTAAATACTTCTTTTTTAAGGTAGCTTGATGTGGGATTGTTACCTAGAGATACTTGATTCCATATAGGCCATAAAATTAGTACCAATAATTGGTAACAGTAATTTAAAAACAAAGACTGAATTAAGTTGAAACTTTGAAACTAAAAATTAACTGATATAGTGTATAGATGGCTTTTGAAGGAGTGATGTTATTCTAAATCATTGTGCAGATTTGGTAGGGCATGAATAATAAACATTGGTTCATATAAGTATCACATTATTAATTTAACATTTAACTTGAACTTGTAGTAAGTTTGTATTGGTGTATAATTAATTTTAAAGTTAACCCTTTTGTGGTGGAATTAATACCAATGTCAAAACATTGAGCAACGATGTAATAATAAATTAGGTTTCTATTGTTGTTTTATATTTTCTGTTGGGAAAATCTTCTAGCAATCCTAACTCTTGGATGATGAAGAGAGAAAGAGTTCATTTTTAGTACAGGTGGAAGTGGCCAGGCTATTCTATTGTTAATCCTGTGAAATAAAAAAAATTATACATTACGAAACAATGAAAAATTTGATTGAAAAGGAGTACATATTTTGTTTATCCTCTCCTATTTTTGGACTATTACAATCAGAATCTAATGATTTTTTCTTTCATATGCATGGTCTTGCCTCCACTTCATGTCTGAAAATCAAAGTGTGTGGTCAAATTTAAAGATTTGATAAAAAATGAATTTGTGGATTTTGTCAACTATGTGAGCTAATTGTACCTGTTGAGCTTTTTTTTCTTCAAAGTAATAAGAAATGGCATACCAATTAAAATGTATTAAATATTATTTATGAATATATTTATATGACTACAGAGAGTCTATAGTTTACTAAGGAAGGCTACACTTACAGTTGAAGTTTTGGCTCCTTATTTCAGAGCAATGATGCTCATTGTAGCTGAGGACTCTTCCTTGATTAGATTCCGAGTCAGAAAAGTGAAATAGTCCACCCCAAGCAGCCTTTTAACATCCTCAATAATACAGTTCTCACTACCATCTTTGAAAATGATTTAGCAAAAACGTATAAAATTTTACTTAGTAAGCCATTTTTCTTCTATGACATTTTTTTCCTACGACATCAAGTCGCCACATGCAGATATATACCAAATATCTAGTCTTTTTTTTTATTAGAGACAGATATTTTTTTAAATTCTGACAAATGCTGGCAATTCTGTTTCTTCTCAAGGATTCTCTGGATGTGACGCTATTTTGCTATTGCAATTCTCTGTAAATACTCTAGTTTGCCAAATAATTCATTCAGTTCAGGATAAATGTTACATATTATATAATGACCATTTGTAAACATTTCTGCTGACCAAGGCAGAATAGTTGATATCTAGATTTTTTAGCAAAGCCATATATACAAAGAACTTTCTTTATAGACTCAGCAATGCTTTGGGCACATTACTAAAAAAAGATCACGAACTCTTGACTTCAGGTATTTAAAAAAAAAATGAACAAGTTGGTTCGGTCTAATTACACATGAAAGCACTTGCCACAGGAAAGGATTAAAAATATAAAGACCCGATTGAATGTTTATATAATGTTATAAAATTGAGGTCATCAGCAATATATGCTGTAATGTAGAAAACAGTGCATAGTACAATTAATGAATGCACATTGCTTGAAACGGTTATCTAATAATCAGAGCAAATGCTCTTCTTTTTCCCATGATTATCTATGTAAGATTTTCAAGCAAGTGTATATGTGATTTTATTCAGAAAATGAGAGCTTTATATGATTATTTTCCGGAGAAAGACTCTCCTAATCCTAATCCAGAAATGGAACTTTCCTTAAATGCTGGGGACATAATAACTATATATGGAGTTATGGTAAGATCCTTAGCTGTTCTTGTCCACAACTTACATCTTATGCTTTTTAATTGCAGCATGAAGATGGCTATTACACTGGATATGTTAATGAAAAAATTGGACTGGTACCATCAAATTTTATTGAAGAAATTTAGCTTAACATATATTTAATTCTCTTTTGAAATGCTAGCTTACTACTGTCATTTTCATTTAGAAGCTGATATGATTACACTATAATTTTTGTCACCCACTACAAATGATTTTTATAAGCATGCTAATTATTTCTAAGCCTCTAAAATAGTAACCTTCTTCTAGGCTGCCATATTCGTATAGAAACTTGAGCGTGAGAGAGTGCTCCTTAGTGGCAGTTATTGTATCTCCCAGACTAGGCAACAAAGTGTTTGAATTTCATACAGTCATGAAGTTTTCACAGTATGTGCACATCATAACTTTCAGCTGGAGTGTCACAATATTGGCTATCCAAGGCAATGAGTCAAATACATCCATCGGCAGCAGCTTGTTAATGCATAGTGTTTGATCTTATCAGAGTTGAAGCTAATATATCTGTGCAATTAGACTCTGGTGTACTGATAGTGAAAAATAACCTGGAGAGTATCTATGGAGAGGTTCACAACAGGAACGCAAACACCCACAGAACCTCTTTCTTGAAGCAATCAACAACACATCCATACCCACTCACGGAACTTGATCACTTACCCTCAACCTTGATCTTCAGCATACATTTCGCTGATCTGTCCACTATGCAAATGAGGCAATATAAGCTGTCTTATTACTATCTTATAACTTTCTTATACTGCAAGTATGAGAGTAGTATAAGAATTGCTTATATTTAGTATAGGTCCAGCTTATATGTAGCTTATTGGGTCGTTATAAGCTATACGGCAATAATTATTCATTAAATGTTAAATTGCTATAATTAATTATAAATACAGAAGTAAAAAATTTGTTAATTTTTTTTTGTTAGTTTCAATTATTACCAAATCTGAGGTGAAGAACATTTCGTAAAGTAGACAAAAAACATGTTAATAGTAAAAATTAATTGTTTGAAAGTATTGACTGTTTGAAAGTTAATTTTCTTCACTGTCCTTGGCAGCCAACAGCCATGATTTATACCCTCGAGGATCTTCACTTTTAATGGGAGAACCAAGACGCCTTTGAGCTCTCAAATGACTCATTGATGGTAAGTTATCCAACTGATACTCCAGTTTGTAAATAAATGAATCTGACCTATATGAAGGTGGATGACAAACAAATATGCCATTTTCCACCTCTTCCTCTGACATCATTTCGGGAGGAACTTGAAACCATAATTCTGTCTCCCAACCTTCTTTCACCACTTTGCCTCGGCGGTCATAACTCTTTACACACAAATAACGATCACAAATCATAAGCAAAACACAATACATTAATAGTTGCAAACAAACATATCTACATCTAAATTCAGTGTGCATTTTTCATGCCACTAAACATAGTATGTGCAAAAGTATATAATAAATCTAACATTATGTACAAACATAAATGTAAAACTGATACTACATGTGAAACTAGACAATTTAAAACACATTATTCACAATGTGTAAGTACACACATGTGTATAAATCTAAAAGCGAACACACACATGTGTATAAATTTAACAAGCGAACATACATACATGATGTGTATAGCCTAAAAATGAATGCACACATGATGTGTATAAATGTAACAAGCAAACACACGTGATATATATATAAATCTAACATGCGAACGCACAAACATTATGTGTATTAATTTAAAAGCGAACACACACATAATGTGTATAAATCTAAAGGCGAACCCATATGATGTGTATAAATTTAACAAGTGAGCACACACACATGTGTATAAATCTAAAAGCAAACATATACATATGTGTAGAAACTAACACACACATGATGTGTGTAAATCTAAAAGGAAACACACATACATGTGTATAAATCTAACAAGTGAACACACATGATTAAATTTAACAAGCAAACACACCCACACACATGATTACTTTAAAAGCGAACACACACACATGATGTGTATTAATCTAAAAGCAAGCACACACATGATGTGTATAAATTTAACAAGCGAACACACACACATGTGATGCGTGTAAATCTAAAAGCAAATACACACACATGATGTGCATAAATCTAAAAGCGAACACATACAGTTCGTCCAGCTTAAAGAGTAGAAAGTACAGATCTCAAAACTTAGACTAGTTGCAATCACAATAAGCTTAGCCATACCTTTTTTGTGTTGTTAGATCCCAATCCACTCGAAACTAAGTCATATAAAACAGCATAAGTATAAGAACTACGCTATCTCCATAGACATTCCATACATTAAGCGCCATTTTTTTTGACGTCACAAATTCGTCCGTCCTACGTCACAACTCGTAGTTAAACTGGAGCCGCGCCCTCACACGGCAGCTCCTATTCGGGAACTTCCCTTCGCAAATTGACTGTTTTTGCTATGTCTTTATATTTCTTTTTCTGTGTACTGTGGGCTTACTTTGTTGTTACAGGTGGAATGAGCACCAATAGAGGACTCCAGCAAGCCAAATTTGAAGAATGAAGACCTGCCTGGGACGGAGATACAGCTCTGCACACTGGCTACTATTCAGAGTTATTTCGAAGCGGCCGAAAGAGCTACTGCGCTCATTTTTTTTCCAGAGGTAGCCTGAGGGCTTCTTCGCAACATTACAGAGCCATATTTCTAATATCTATATATATATTTTTTGTTAACAGTAAAATTTCATGCCGTTTTACTCGTGCGTTATTCTAAAAAAACTCTCTGTAACTTTATTCTAAGGGGGGTATTTTACTTGTGCGCAAAATTTGGATTCAATTCAGTGATCCAGTTCCACGAAATATCAATTTTTATTTTCAAGTTGACAACTGATTCGCAATTTCACCCCGCCCCCCATAACGTTGAGCTCCGCGAACACGCAATTTATTTGGTAAGATAATCAATTAACTTGTGACAGCTCTAAAAAGAGCCCATTTGTAAACAATAATAAGAAATACAAATGAGCCGTGATATGGCCGTTTTAACTTTGGAAATAGTTAGTCCCTCGAGCAAAAGTGATGGCGTATTCCCGATGTTGCTTGGAGTTGGTTGCTCATTAGTGGGAGGGGTAGTTCAGCACAAGATTTAGACTTGTGGGCGATATGGCTGAAGAGTATAGCGGTAGCAATCCCGATGGAAAGAACTGAAGTGATGATGATGGAGTCTATACGCAGCGGAGTCTCAATACAAGGTTGGTGGAATTGTCAAAGCTGGTACCAGTCAGGGTGGAGTTGGTCATGGTTGAGACAGAGTTTTAAGCTGCTCCAATGGCTTCCCCTGCAAGTATAATAGAAAGATGTTATTCTAAATGACTGTCTCAGACTAGTACACTACATACAAGTTATAGCTCAGAGACCGTTTGTGTCCACCTGCTTCGCGGTTTTTGGCGCCAAAGTTAATTGATTGTTTGCGTGGCTGCTCGGTTACGGGCCATCTCCCGCGTTTTACCAGCGTGTCCAACATCCCCTGGTTTAGTTCACAAATGCGCAAGCGCAACACTCTGACGTCACGAATACGTCGTCATTGAGATAAGAGCTTCCGCAAACGTCACAACTTACACCGAAAATACTAACACTCTCACAAAAGCATTTTTATTTCCCTTAATTTTCAAGATAGGGGTTTCAAATTCATATGGATTAAAATACAACTATTTAGGTATTTTATATTAAATTCCCAAGACACTTACTTCAAAATTACAAAATTACCAGCTTAAAGCATTTGGGGAGTTCAGTTTTTTATAAAAAATGAAATTAAAAATAAGTAAAATAGTATTAAAATATAAAAATTTGGTACAAATCAAATTAATGAGCCATAGATTCAGTCTGCAAAATCTTTAGACACTCGAATTCAATTTACTCTTTTTCTGGCTTAAAAACATCAAAAATATCCTCCATTTATAGGGTCACTTCTTCTATCTATTACCACACTTGTGACCACAAACCACAATTTTTTTAAACATAATCAATTTCAATATATATTAATTTGTGTGTGTGTGAAGTTTCAGCTTCCTGACATCAATCTGACTGCACATGTATACATTTAAAGAACAATTAACAAAAAACAGAACTTTCTACTCTTTAAGCTGGACGAACTGTACATGAAGATGTGTATAAATTTACCAAGTGAACACACCCACATGATGTATATTAATTGAAAAGTGAACACACACACATGATGTGTAAAAGTGACACTACAAAAAAGTGGAGTTTCCTCATGCATGATAGATGCTTGAAAGGCAAAGGATATTCCATCCAGTTTGCTTGTGTCAAAGTGCAGGAAATCCCGGAATTTCATGTACATTTCCTGCTATTATGATAGAGCACAATTTCAGGTACCTGACACCAACAGATCATAAATCTTTACCATCCAAGAAATCACAGATCTTTACCAACCAAGAGACCGCATATACTTAACCAACCAAGAGATCGCACATACTTTACCAGCCAAGAGATCACACATACTTTACCTACCAAGAGATCACACATACTTTACCAACCAAGAAATCACAGATCTTTACCAACAAAGAGATCACAGATACTTTACCAATCAAGAGATCACACATACTTTACCAACCAAGAAATCACAGATCTTTACCACCTAAGAAATCACAGATCTTTACCAACCAAGAGATCATAAATACTTTACCTACCAAGAGATCACACATACTTTACCTACCAAGAGATCACACATACTTTACCAACTAAGAGATCACACATACTTTACCAACCAAGAGATCACACATACTTTACCCAACCAAGAAATCACAGATCTTTACCAACAAAGAGATCACAGATACTTTACCAATCAAGAGATCACACATACTTTACCAACCAAGAAATCACAGATCTTTACCACCTAAGAAATCACAGATCTTTACCAACCAAGAGATCATAAATACTTTACCAACCAAGAGATAACACATACTTTACCAACCAAGAAATCACACATACTTTGCCAACCAAGAAATCACACATACTTTACCAACAAATAGATCACAGATCTTTACCAACCAAGAGATCACATGTACTTTACAAACCAAGAGATCACACATACTTTACTTACAAAGAAATAGAAGATAATCACCAGGATTAAGGTATAGGACAATAAAACAGACATTAGGATTAAGATTTGGACAGTCAGCAAGATTAAGATAAAGAACTATCTTACAAGCTTAAACTAAATTGGTCATTGGATAAAATATTCTACAGAACTTGATAAAGATACTGATGACTTGTGTATACTACATGAACACACAAATCTCTACACTTTTTACATGCAATGACAAAATATAAAGTAAATGTTATGAATAGAAAAGTCTATGCCAAAACATTTACACAAGCTCATCACCAAAACTTTTACTCCCATAAGACCTGCCCTACAAATACATATTCATAAAGCCAGTAAGTAGCTTCTTACCCGATAGGAGAAGCACATGACAACAGAATGAGATGTGACATCCATTGCTTACATCTACACTGAATGGTAAACATTCAATAACTAACAGTGAGCATAGTAACAAATAAAATATACATAAATGAAGTACCAAAGGTGTGAACCCTCAGCACTACTCTACACTATAGTCTGTCCAAGTTGAGTTGGCACACGACTGCAAGTGCGGTAAATGAGGAATGCATTTAGTACTTAACCGGAAGCAATTTAGTCATGTAAATCCAAATCAATTAAGTGCACAAACGTCAACGTTGCACGTGAAAAGGGGGCGGTAGCACAGGTGCGCATTAATTCTGTAACTATTGTAAGAAAGAAATTTAGTGAAGTTTGTGGAGTTTTTTGGGTGCTGCACAGCTCATCTTGTCTGTTTTCAACTATATTTATGTTTCTTACGCGCAGGTAATGTACAGCAGATGGAAAACGCAAACTGGTGGGGCGTTCTTCTAAAGAGACAAGATTATAAGCAGTCAATTCTACCTAGTGTGTCCCAAAAAGTATTGATATTCACAGGATTCAGCAGTACAGCACTGTTAACTTGTAGCTAAAGTTATTAGATTTTTTTAATAAAATTATTAATTGTTTCATGTATTTATAATATATATGAAAATTGATGAGATGATAGATTTAAGTAATACACATATTATACAAAATATAGTTGTGATCTGAGTTGAAGGTGGAGTGCAGCCTGAGTTGGTCCTAATCCTTACAATAAATGGCATCTAGTAGTGAAGAAAAAGAAATTGGAGTAAACACAGTTTTGACAAGCACACAATTTAAATTTAACGCAAAATGCTTAAGTGTGGCTGTATTACAAGTTACTAGCTAAATGATAGCTATATCACTCTGAAATATATTGGCTATATGGAATTTGTTATTGAACAGGTAGACAAATAATCTTACCAACATCCTATCAGGTGGTCCTGTACCCTCTGCGACAACAACACACTCTGTCTATCCCGTTTCCACACTCGCAACCTAAGCTAATCACGATACAAAGCTAGAAACGCAGCAATCTGAGAAGAAACTGCTCATTGTATACAAAATTCTTAAATGAAGACAGTCCGCATGATCAATTGAGCCGTATCGCGTACTGTGCGACTAAAAGCGGGAAACCTGTTTTTTTTCCCTATTCCCATAGGCTTTTGTATTGAGTTTTGGAATAGCAATTTCTCTCTGGGTTTTGGAGTACACTGAGGAAATATTTTTAACTGCTTCGGCACGAGCTTTCTAATGGTGCAACTCCGGATGTGTAGCTGCTTCTGTTTAAAAGTTATTCAAGGTTTTTTCTGGCCAACTCAACTTGGACAGATTATAGCTAGCTACTACAAAATCATTTCTAAGGCCATGAGAAGAATGATTTATTTGGCTATTCTTAATTAGGTATCAAGAGAAGTAGGTAAACATGCAGGAGACTCTCACACTCAATGCTAACCAGAACCTCTGGTTCTCCTAATGGCTATCATCACATATCCTCAAGGCTTGGGGGGGGGGGGGGGGGGGAAGAGGAGCAGACAAGAAGTAAGTAATTTAACACTAGTCGATGTTACAGATGAATGGAAGTGATAAAAGCATAAACCACTGTCTTCAATCTGTCTAGCAGAAAGGCTTAGAAAGTCCAACACAAAATTTTAATAGAACACTCACAAACATCACTGAACTGATACATATGCCTATTACCATGTGGCAACAGTCAATATTCTGAACATCCTAGACAGGATAATACCACCATATCTACAATGACTTTTAATTCAACTAACAACGTATATATATCCTTTATATTATTTTAAGGTCATAGAACACGTGTGTCTCCTGTCTATCGTTCCCTCCCCTCTCTCTCTTCTCTCCCACACACATAGCAGCATCTGGAAGGTCACACTGATGTCACGTAAATCAGTTATGTACTGGTCATCATCATAAATATTCCAATCATCTCAAACAAAATTAACCAGAACTAAGACAAAGGGACAACATACCTTCAAAAATTGAGGCTTACTTCTTACTTATAGGGCTTACAAGTAGTCACTAGAATGAGCGTGTGCAAACATATACCCTATGCCACCTCAAAAAAATAATGATAAACTTTAATCCCCCAAATCTGGTCCATCTTCCCAATAGCATACAGTAGTCCAGTAATTCTGACATACATGTCATGTGCATCTTTACTCACCAGCCGTATATCAATACAAACCATTGCACACAACTGGAGACAAGACAACGATGCAATAATAATAAAGTAACATAATGGTCCTCATAAATGATCATAACAATGAGCAGGGCGAAACTCGGAAAACTGAAAAAATATTTTATACAATCTCTAGTAACATTTTTGTTTTGATAAACACAGGTAATACAACCATGGCTAGCAATACAATGATAATGTATTATAACTATATATAGTTACTATCAATTTTTTCTCTTGTAGTTTGTTTAGTTTTTATTCAATCTGATGCAATTGGAGGTTAACTGGAATAGTATATAGACCTGTAGTAAAGGCTTAAAAATATTCACCTGGCATATTAAAAAATCTGAATTATTAAAATTCAAGTTTGCTTTGGTCATCTAGCATAAATTTCAACAAAAGGAACTTTACTAACACTTGAAGTAACCATCATTATTGGCTGATCAACATAACCCATACATACTGCAATATCCTTATAATCATAACCACGTACACACACACACACAGAGTTCTATGTCCTTAGATCATAATTGTAATTAAATACATTTTGATAGCAGACTGAAATTTAAACTTTTATGGGTCATGCTGATTGCAGATCATATTTGAGCATACAAAATAGCCTCAAATAAATTTTATCTCACTTCAGTGAAATGTGTGTATGTGGAGAAAATGTAGTTACAGAACTTCACTGAACTCAATTACAGCTCCTCAGGTTTTCTAGGTACAACCACCAGGTCTAACCACACACAACCACATACATAAAGCTCAGACTGAACTTTGCAACACATGTACACACTGCAACCAATGCAAAGATCAGCTCGGTCTCTTTTGAAGGTGTAAAAAAAAAAAATTAGTGAACCAAAAATCAAACACAACATGGTAACAGCCTCCTCAATTTATGCAATAAAATGTTTGTTTACTTTAACCCTTTCACCGGCACAAGCGCCTATAGGCGCTCAAGGATGACGTAATGCGGGAAAAAATATTTTCCCCCTAAACGATAAACGCTAAAGCTTAGCTGCAGCGTCCAGAGCACGGCTAATGTGTTGTTCTATTGCATGTATTTTTAGAATAGAAATAGCTACTATGTAACTAAGGTAGTCGGGCTAAAAATAAACTTAACGTTAGTTCGAAAAATGGCGATAAATTTGTCTGCAACTGAGGCGGTGGATCTTGTCTGCGACGACGTTTTCGACTGCGAACGTGAGAGGGAAGGGGTACAGGAGCTATATAGCTACCGTAGAGGTACTACTGTCGAGAATAGAGAGCCCTAGCCCTAGCCCTAGCCCTTAGCCCTAGCCCTGTAGGTAGCGAACATACCAGCAGCAATGTCAAAGAGGATATGGAACTTGATATTCCAGGTAAGAAAAGCAGCTATTTACACAGTATTGGAGGAAAAAAGTAAGAAATAGTTTTCCCGGGAACATGGCGGTAAGTTTTATTATGCCCAAAAGCTTTCCCAGGAATATGGCGCTAATTTGGTCACAGCTGTAAACTCTTTTCTTACAAACTCCCAGCAATGAGTAATGATTTGACTTAGCCACCTTTGCTCTCTGAATTACTTTGGACTTCCTATTCATTCAAAGGATGATGTCTCTACTTCTGCAAGGTCTGAATATTGAGATGATGGTAATACTGATTATGCTGAAAGCATGAAGAAAGGTTGACAAAGTATTGAATGGATGAAAAAGGAAGAGTATGAGTAAGAATGTGGCTAGAGAGAGGAGTGAGTGTGTGCAGAGGACTGGAATTGTTAGTAAAATATTCTTGTATTCTTGATGTTCTTCTGCCCAGCTATTGCCCAGCAAACAGTCACGCCTCCTCTGGTGTCATCAGTGAGCAACAGCATTGCTGGCTGAGATAACTGTCTATTATAACAGTAAAAAATATCTAATCACGCACAAACAATTGCTAATATTGCACTGGAAGCATACAGATCACTTTGTTATGATGATATAGTTACATTGTGGTCCCAAAACCACTTTGTGGTTTGTTGCTAAGCAACCAAATTTGACCAAAAATGTTGAACAATACATGTACTTTCACGTGATATATGGTTGCTAGGTACTTTTTTGAACTCCTGATTTTATATTTATTTTTAAACATTATTCATGTAGAAAAAATAAATAACTGAATTTTATATGCCGGTGAGAGGGTTAAAGGGTATATTCAATGGAAAAAAAATATCTCATAATACCATCAAAACCATCACAATGTGATGTAAAAACATTGCTCCAAACTGTTTTGGTCAAAACTCAATGCAAGCAGAGATACAGCACCATCCATTTAACCCTAAACAGCCATAAAAATTTCACTTCCTGTTGTGGGCGGAGCCTCGTTGTGATGCAGCTGTAGGGATTCAGCTGATTGTAGTGGCTAAACCTAGCTGAACCATGGGAAGGAATTGTATTGTGTTTGGATGCTGCAATACTCAGGAGAAAGGTGTTTCACTTTTTAAGTTTCCCATTGACAGCAAGCTAAGAAAGGCATGGACTCTACAAGTGCAGAGGACAAGAGACAAATGGAAAGGTCCAGCAAATACTCAGCAATATGCTGTGAGCACTTCACTGAGGATTGTTTTGAGCTTAGACCACTTACTGCCAGAAAACTGGGGATAAAAATGAGGCCTAGGCTGAAGTCTACTGCTGTGCCCACCATTTTTACAAGGCCAGCATCACTCCCCAAGCGACTTCGGGAATCATCTGCCTTTGAAAAGAGAGAGAGAGCCAGGGTAACTTACTCTTGTATATTATGTCTGCCCAGCAGTATGATTGGTCTGCTTTGTAGGTACTCTCTGGGGTTGCCTCTACCAGCACAGATGCCTCTACCAGCGCAGATGCCTCTAGTGTGGAAACAGCACCTGCGCAGTCAGTGGATACAATCGAAGCTGATGACAGGACTGTATGTTACCGGTTAGGTACATACACAGCAGGCCCGTAGCCAGAGGTTCGCATTGGGGGGTTCGGATTTTAGGATGCAAAAAGCCACACCTACTTTTGTTTTCTTCTACAATACTAAAAAACAAAAGATAAGTGCACTAAAGCTTATAATTTGTTCTCTTCAAAACTATAATCTGTTGATTTCGAGAGAAAAGCGGTATTATTCTCGTGTAACCAGGCTTCTAACCACTACGGTGAGCTGTACATAAACAGTGCATCATCAATACGCCTTATTCGTACTACAAGTTATTTAATAGTACGGCGTGTAAACTGCCCGTTCAAAATGTATTGGAAAAATCGCTATAACTAAGTGAAATAGCACCGGACAAAGTGAAATGCCACGGTAGCTTAATAAGATTAAGTGCGCAAGCATGCAGCTCTAGCCTTGAAATTGTACAGTTGTAGTTTCTAGTTGGAGACGTTATTTTTTAGCGCAAAAGCTATACCCTTATTAGACAGTTTTCAACATCGATTAAAGCAAAATTCAAGAGAAAGTTTATCCTGAAGTATAGAGATAGTGACTGCATTATACATAGTAGCCCACTGTAAATGACCTTCAGCTTACTGTAGTCTCGTGCAGTTTTGATAAAGCTGGCCTACTATTAGCGTATGATAGCATGGGTAACCATACTATTCGGGATTAATAGCACGAACAACACGATTAAAATAACACGAGGCAAATCAGAGTGCTATTTCAATAGCTTTGCGAGCGGTACTGCTAATAGTAGGCCAGCTTTTTTTTAATCATTTGCAGTGTAGCTACACTAGATAGTGCACTTACTATCTGTATATTTGAGGATTAACATTCTCAGATACTTCCCGATGGCTACCTTTCTAATCTGTTGAAAAAATTCCGTTGCTTGTGTTTAATATTGAATCGCACGCTTATCGGCGCTATTACTCTTATTAATTAACCGATTAATCGCGGAAGACGCAAATACGCGTCAATTGAGAAAAATCGATAACCGCGGAGGACGCAAAAATGCGTCAAAAATGCGTCTTCGCGTCCATTTAGCCCTACAGCTTTGTGGAGTCAAGGAAGCCACCAATCACAATTGCAGACGATTCTATATTGTTGTACGTATATTTTAGGCTTATAAAATACATAGACTGCCATAAGAAAATGTTGAGTAAATTTTGTCACAACAATAAGACTTCTTTCTGATAAAGTATAAATTGAAAATATATTTCATAATACAATGAAGGTACACAGAATAATTTTTTAGAAACCAATATTACTTTAGCTATAACTGCTCATGAGTAGAAAGCTATCTTGGCTAGTGGAACACTTGGCACTTCAGCATCCTAGTGATGAAGACAATATTCTTGACCTGGTACAGCATGGCAGTGGCAAGGATGGCAGTAACTCTGGTGGTAGTGACGAGGAGTTTGATGACAGCAAGAATGACTTCAGTACTGATGGGTGTAGTGACTGCAGTAGTTACTAGATGGTCAAGGACTCTGGATGGTCAAGGACTCTGACGAGAGAACGGAATTGATGATTCTGAAAAGTGGCGATTTCTACAGGAATTTTAACCACATTCTTTATAACAATAAGTAAAAATAAATATTGTTATACAACAGGTGGACTGCAGGGAGCCCTCTGACATATACTTCTGTTATGCTATGACCAGTTGCACTTGATAGTAAGATCACCAACTATTCTGTCAACAATGCAGCCTACCAGCACATCAAAAGTAAATACACCTTGGAGTATCAAACTGAATACAATCAAATATTCTATCATTTATTTGTGATGTACCTGTTTTCATGCACAAAAGCCATAAAAAGCTTCTCTGTTCACAAAATTTATAACAGATTGCTAAGTTCAAAATAAAACACACCCTAAATAAATATCAACAAATTCTTCCTGAATGTAAGACAGAATCTGATGCGTGCAAAAATACTTTCTCTTACCTCTATGATCAAGTATCAAACTGCTTCAGCCATGAAACCATACTTCCAACCTTAGTAGTGTGCTTACTAAGAGCCTCAGTGTGATGCCATAAAGGTTTTTGCCAAACGGTGCGAGTACTTTGTTATTTTTCAGTCGGGAACAGCTCCTTAGCGTCGAATTTATGCTTTCCCAATAGCCTAGAGCGTACTCTATCGTTCGATAATACTGTCCCCGAGGCAATCTTCAAACGTTCGTCTTCTTTCTCCCGCTTAGTGTCACCCTCCCACCAAGCTATCAATCCTCTGTGTCTCGCGTGCGCCCGTGACCGCGTTACGTAAGGCGCAATTAAAATTTTTGTTCGCGTGTAATCGGTTAATAAGTGCATTACGTTACACTTTATAAAGAATAAATATAACGTAGCAAGCTTTACTCATGCCGATGTGAGAGCGAAATTGTGACAGTGCCTAGGAAAAGGGACCTTTTACGTAAAATCAAAAATGTACAGTAGAGCCCAAACACCGACAAAAATTTTTTTTTTTGGTTTTCTTTTTATTGGCCCACAGGTATCTCCTACCCTTTAGCTACACTGACACCAAATTTGAGTGGCTGAAACCGTTGTTAAAGGTCCAAGCGCCCCGTTTAAACAGTCACCTTTTACTCTCTATTTTGACCTTCCGTGCGTGCACGGAAATTCAACCCGAGAGTAATTGAAAATCGTGGGCGAATTCAATTTGTTGCCTAGCAACAAATTACCCCTACCTCGGATAATCGCGGGTAAATATTCTTATAAGTTTTTGTTAGCATTGCTGCAACAGAATAGAAATAACTGTTCGTGCGGGCGTAACTCCGCACTACTGACGGTGGGTATGGTAAGGTGATGGTAACTCGAAGGACCAGATGCCAGGTGCGGCAGTCAATTGAAAGTTTAGCAGAAGCTCGCGCGGCAACAGCTTTAGATACAGTTTGGAACATAATTTAGGGAAAGGGATGATTACATTAAGTAGAGGTGAGGTGACACAAAACTGAGTTGGGTAAGAAAGGGAGGAGTTTGAAAACAGAACAAAGATAATGTGGTAAGGGTCTGTACTTAGGTAAGGGGAACAAATGGTAGGTAATATGAGAAGAGCTATTAGACAAGTTAATTACTAGTGGAGTTCAAAGTTTAGTTTTTGATCTTCTTGCCTTGATCCTGGTACTCTTGCGGCGAGGGTGTATCTCACGCTGCAGAGCTGGGGTTGATGGATCACTATTGGATGGCAATAGTGGTTGCTGTGCTATAGTCTGGTCTGACCCAGACACACTCCCGGGGGAAGATTGGTCCTCGATCAGTAGGACTAATCTGTTAGTTGCACGTTTGTAGTGGCGTCTTTGACATAGGAGCTCCACAGTCCTGACTAGTCCATCATCGCCAGGAAAAGTACGAGTGATACGTGCCAGGGGCCAGTTCCTGTGAGCGAAAGTCTCATCCTTCAGGATCACTATGTCTCCAACCTGGAAGTTCCTGGTGGGGCGTAGCCATTTGGTTTGGGCATGGAGAGCTTGCAAGTAACGGGATTTCCAGGCTAGCCACAAGTCATTGGAGAGTCGTCGCACAAGGTTCCAACGGCGAAGGTGAGAGATGTCAGTGGAGGAGTCGACATGCACAGGAGGAGGAGCTTTCAAAGGGCGTCCAATCAGGAAGTGCCCAGCAGTGAGGGCAGTGGTTCCATCAGATTCTGTGGCATCCAGTGGGATAATTGGCCGGGAGTTGAGGATAGCTTCGGCATCTATTAGAACTGTGTTCAATTCTTCAAAGGAGAGAGGTCGTGGTGATATCAATTTCCGCAAAAGCACTTTCATTGACTTTACGCCAGCTTCCCAGAGCCCACCAAAGTGTGGAGCTCTAGGAGGAGAGAGGTGCCACTGAAGTCCATGAGTAGTAGACAAGTGGGAGGTACCATTCCTAGTGGCTCGCGAGGTGAGAAGACGGCGGACTTCCTCTATTTCCCCTTTGGTCCCTAGGAAATTGGAGCCATTATCCGAGAATATGTGTGAGGGAGTACCTCGTCGAGCACAGAACCTGTGTAGGGTGGCCACGAAGGCTTCTGACGTCAAGTCTGAGCAGAGCTCCAGGTGCACTGCTCTGGTGATAAAACACACAAAAACAACTGCATAAACCTTCAGTCTTACAGGGTTCCTTGGGTTCCCACGGTGAATCAGGAAGGGTCCGGCAAAGTCAACACCAGTTCGGTCAAAGGGTGGAGCCGGAGTGGTACGCAAGGAAGGTAGCAGTCCCATTTTTTGGTTGGAAGGTCTGGCATAAGCTCTTTGGCACAGTGGGCAGGAGCGGCTGATGTGCTTCAGGTAGTTCTTCAACCCAGGTATATGATGATTTTCGGCTAGAATTGCCAAGAGGGTAGAGACACCTGGGTGATGTAGAGATACATGTAAGGTGCGAACATACAGTTTACATAAAGGTGATTTAAGGCTTAGAAGGAGGAGAGAATGAGAAAATTGGGGGAAGAGTTTGTTCCGGACACGTCCACCAACTCTGAGTAACTGGTCTTGACTAAGGTGGACATCATATTTGCTCAGAGGATGGTTTATTGGGAGTGGTTTGCCAGACTGCAAGTGTTCGAAAACATCAGAGTAGACATCCATCTGGGCTTGTCGGAGGAGGTAATTTTTTGTTTGTAGGCACTCTGAAGGTGTCAGGATGGCTGACAAATTACGATGCTCACGAGATTTGCGTGAGTTGGTGATAAAGCGTTGTGCCCAAGCCAGGATCCTGATGAGATGGTCAAACGAAGAGTAATGAGTCCAGAGGTCATTAGATGGATGGGAGACTTGAAGAGTGGAGGTGATGGCTCGAGTTTCAGTGGTGTCCTTGATGGTAGGATTACTGAGTAGGAGTGGCCAATCTGAAGGAGGACCCTTGAGCCAAGAAGGACCCTCCCACCAGAGGGTGGAGTTGAGTAAGTCTGAAGTAGATACTCCACGGCTGGCTAGATCTGCAGGATTGTCTTTTGAACGTACATGACGCCACTGACGAGGTGGGATAACATCTTGGATGGAAGCAATGCGGTTGGCCACAAAGACTTTGAGGTTAGTTGGCGATTTATTTACCCAGGACAGAACAATGGTAGAGTCCGTCCAGGCGTAAACATCATGGATGGGTATGTTCAAGTCAGTTGAAACAGTGAGAAGGAGTTTTGAGAGTAGATAAGCTGCTGTCAATTCAAGACGTGGAATGGTTACTGGACGTACAGGTGAGACTCGAGCTTTGGAGGTGATGAGTACAATAGAAACGTCCGCATTTTGATAGACAGTGCGTAAATAGACAACAGCACCATAAGCATTAGCAGAGGCATCAGAGAAGCCATGAATCTGCTGGGAAAGAATTGGCACATCAAGAGGTCGTAGGTGTTGGTTTATCGGGTGTGAGGCAATTGCTGGGACGGTGCTAATCCAACGTTGCCATTCAGTGGCTATTGTGTCAGGAACAGGTGTGTCCCAATCAAGATGGAGTTTCCAGAGCTGCTGGAGGAGGATTTTGGCAGTGATGGTGATGGGTGAGAACAAGCCGAGAATGTCAAATATTTTTGCAGTTGTAGAGGCGATAGTACGCTTTGTAGGAGCAACATCAACAGGAGTAGGAGGGACAGCGACATGAAACTGGTCTTGGGTGACATTCCAGTGAATCCCAAGAGCCTTAGAAGACGTCAAGGGATCAGAGATGTGAAGGTCAGCTGACTCTCGAAGTTGTTCCGGAATAGTCTCAAGGAGAGGTTGGGAGTTGCTCCGCCACTTCCGGAGGGTCATCCCGGCTGAGGCAAGCAGGTCGCACAGTTGTCGGCGTAGTTGATCTGCCTCTGAGACGGTGTTTGCTCCTGTAAGGCAATCATCAACATAAAAACAAGATCTTATGGCATTGGCAGCTAATGGATAATTATCTTCATTGAGTTCAGCAATTTGGAGTAAAACTTGCGTGGCTAAGTATGGGGATGACTTCACTCCAAACGTGAGCCTCTTCATACGATGATCAACAATGTTTCCTTCCTCATCTCTCAGGAGAAAACGATGTAAATCTCTGTCGGATTCATCAAGTAGAATTTCCCGGAACATTTTGCTGATGTCCGCAGAGACAGCAATGGGGTGGAGACGAAATCGAGTTAGGATGGTAGTGAGGAGTGGATACATATTGGGACCTGGTAGGAGGAGATCATTAAGGGATGCCCCACTAGACGACCTGGCAGAGGCGTCGAAAACTGCCCGCAGTTTGGTGGTGGTGGATGAGTCCTTGGAGACGCCGTGAACTGGAAGGTAGAAAGTGGATGCTGGATCCCGATCGCTCTCAGAATCTGGCACTTTCTCTGCATGATCGAGAGCAGGGTACTCTCGGAGAACAGCATTGAATTCCTGGAGTCTTCCTTTATTCTTGAGAGATTTCTCATTCTGCAGGAATCGGCGATGTGCTGACTGTCGAGAAGAGCCCAGTGCTGGAGGTCTCTGGCAACGAGGTAACTTAACAGAAAATCTCCCATCAGATAAGATCCTGTAAGTATCTTTAAATTGAGAAACTGCATCTTGTTCATCAGTAGATAGGTGACGAGTTTGGGTGTCTGGAGTCTGATCCATGAACCAGAGACGTTGGAGCAATGAATCCAAGGAATCTTCCTTGCTCTGTGCTTGAAGAATAGAGGTCGGAAGGGAGGAGTCAGGTATAGCTCCTCCTAGTGTCCAGCCAAACAGTGTAGGATTCGCCATGGTAGACTGATCATCTGATAACGAAGGGTGACCTCGAGCACAGCGACCACAGTCTGCAATTCCAAGAAGCAAGTCAATTTCACCCCCAAGAGCAGGATCTGCGATGGGTTGTTTGCCATTAATACAGGGTAGGTTGAGGAGTTCAGGCGGGTTTCTCGGAGGTCGTATAGATTGGAGTAGTGGCACTACATGACATTTCACTCTCACTTTGTTGTCGGCATCTGTGGAGTGCAAAGAGGCAAGGTCAACAAAAACATGGTATTTACTTACAGCTCCTCCCGTGACTCCTGCTATCTGAAGACGCTGGGGATATCTCTTCAACTTGAGACTGGAGGCCAAACGTTCAGACATCAAGGAGATAAAGGCTCCACTATCCAGCAGAGCTCTGGCCTTCTGTCGGTAGTCACCATTGCTGGCCAGGGTGAGAGCAGTTGAAAGGAGGGCTGATGGAAGAGTGGACACGTGTTGTACAGCAGTTTCTTCATCGGTGGTGATGACGCTGGCATTTGCATCAGGTGGGGTGGGTGAAGACGGTTCTTTATGGAGCAGTGTATGATGTTTGGCACCACAAGTTCGGCAGGTGTAGGTTGATTGGCAGTCTTTGAGGGCATGCTTGTGGCTTAAACAATTGAAGCAGTGTTTTGCATCCTTGACAGCCTTTTGCCTCTTGTCCTGGTTCAACTCAAGGAAGGTTGGGCATTTGGAGATGGCATGACCTTCCTGTGAGCAAACTGGACATTTAAAGGAAGCTGGAGCAGCTTTTAGTACATGATGTAAAGGTTTGGATGGAGGTTGAGATGATTGTGTTTTCTTGGATTGGTTGGAGTGGAAAGATCTGATAGATGGGTCGTCGTCAAGGCTGAATTCTCTTTTCTTGAAGAAGTCCAAATTTCTCTAATTATTAGTAGATTGGTCGAGTCTGCAGTGTGAGTTGACCATTCATGCTTCATTCTCTTATCAAATCTTTCAGTTATAACAGCTGCAAGAAATTGTTCTAAGGTGTTTCCATTGCAACGTTCGAGGCCCCGAAGATGGGTCTCTAATGTCTCCCTCATTCGGCGAAGACCACGGCGATCGTAAGAGTAATGATCGTTGGCAAGAATGGCTTTGATGTGATGTGGATACACCAAGCGAGGACGACCATAGGCATCTTCCAGGGATTGAAGAGCAGTCTTAAGCCATCCTTGCCGGAGGAGTAGAATTGCACAATCTTTTGAGCTTCTTCTGTGGTCATAGCTTTGAGCAGGTGGCAACATCGTTCAGCATCGATAAGGCCTGCGCCATGCTTGTCAATGGCAGCAGTGAAAAGGTTCTTGAAGTCAGCCCAATCTACTGGCTTGCCTGAAAACTTAGGTAAATCAAGGGTGAGTTTGGAAGAGTTGAAAATGACTGACTTGATCTCAGTGTCCGAAGATGAAGATTTGGTAGATGTGGTTGAAGGAGCCTCTTGTTCGCTGGCAATTCGTTCCTGAATTTCTTTGGTTACAGAGGTAAGTTGACTCCGAAGACATTCAATTTCCGGATCCGAAGCGAAACAACGAGTGTTTTTCCTGAAGTCTGATGTTTGTTCCTTTAACTTTGCGAGCTCAGCAGTGTAGATAGGTTTGGTGATATTATCCACGTGCGATAAGGTAGCTAGTGAATCAAGAACAACCATGCCTACATCATAGAGATTGATTTTCTCTTGCAGAACTTCCAGAATTTCCACTATTCTGTGGTTTTCCTCCCGAACTAGCTCACCATGGGACATTTCATCCTCAATATTAGCAGATTCAGTGCCTCTGATGAGGTCTTCATACTGTTCCTGGAGAGCATCGAAGAGATTGGATGAGCGAGTAGCATCCTTTAGTTTTTTATCAACATCACTTGGTCGTATTTCAGCATAGGGTGTATCCCGTAGAGTACGAACTTGAGACTCAAGCTTGGTGAGCTGGCCTTTGCGACTTGATCGCTTGTCTCGGACTTTGGCTGGGTCAGTTAAGGATTTGATGAGCTTTAGTTCTTCCTCCAAGGTGGGCATGGTCAGATAGGTGTTTGATGAGGAACTTAACTGTTTTGGTGGGATCACTTGATTGCGATGTTCTCAGTGATGGAACGGCAGCGCAGATCGATGTGACGTAAAGTAGAGGTAAGGTAGAGCCAGGCGCGGTCGATACTCAAACTAGAGATCCGGCTCGAAGGACCATATGTTCGTGCGGGCGTAACTCCGCACTACTGACGGTGGGTATGGTAAGGTGATGGTAACTCGAAGGACCAGGTGCGGCAGTCAATTGAAAGTTTAGCAGAAGCTCGCGCGGCAACAGCTTTAGATACAGTTTGGAACATAATTTAGGGAAAGGGATGATTACATTAAGTAGAGGTGAGGTGACACAAAACTGAGTTGGGTAAGAAAGGGAGGAGTTTGAAAACAGAACAAAGATAATGTGGTAAGGGTCTGTACTTAGGTAAGGGGAACAAATGGTAGGTAATATGAGAAGAGCTATTGGACAAGTTAATTACTAGTGGAGTTCAAAGTTTAGTTTTTGATCTTCTTGCCTTGATCCTGGCACTCTTGCGGCGAGGGTGTATCTCACGCTGCAGAGCTGGGGTTGATGGATCACTATTGGATGGCAATAGTGGTTGCTGTGCTATAGTCTGGTCTGACCCAGACAATAACAAATGTGAATAATCAAGCTATATAGGTTGATGTTGCTATTTATGGAGTCTTGTAGTTGGAGCCTGCAGACCTGGAGACTCCTGGGACTATTTTTGTGAAGACAATAGAAGAATCAGCAAGTCTCTGACTGGACAAAGGTTTCAGTGATGATGAGGACTTCTGTCACACTACAACAAGAGAAGGCAACACATTTTGAAAGTCCATCATTTTTGTTCATTGATTTAAAGAAATTCCTATTGTTCATTTGTTCCAAAACAGGCAACAAGCTGGCTGCAAGACAAATATAATCCTAAACTTAGCTAGCCAGTGAACTAACAAACCAAGCTAGTTGATCATTTCTAAAAGAGTGACTGTATCAATGACTTACTGTAACTATCAAACTGTTGGAAACAGAAAAAAAGAAAAAAAGAAGCACAAAACGGCCTGCAAAACTATGTCTATACGCATCTAGTGCTATTTAAAGACATACCTGTCTAGTACTCTTACACAATGTAGGGTCTAAACTGAGTAAGGCCTCCCCCATCAATGAAGTAAGCGGCCCCAACTATAACTTACTGCCGTTCAGCTGATCGCCACCATTTTCCAAGCATAAGTAACAGTCTTACGTAACCCGTAACGCGGACTTCCGGTTAGATTACGGAATTCAACGTTAACTCCGCGAGAAATTGAATAAGAAGTTTTAATTGCAGTTTTCTCGAAATAACTGTGCTCAAAATGGTCAGATTGCCGCTCGTATATTTAGTGAACCAAGGAGCGCCTGCCTATAAACTTGATATCAAAATACTCCATAAGAAGTGCTCTACACAGTGGTATGAATAACTCATTTTTCATTTTTTTACGGAAAGGGTCCCTTTTCCTAGGCTAGGGCTAGGGCTAGGGCTAGGGCTAGGGCTAGGGCTAGGGCTAGGGCTAGGGCTAGTGCTGGGCTAGGGTCTAGGGCTTTGCTGGCTGCTGTGCCTTGCGACCTGGTCTCTCGTTGAATGGGTCCCACGCCTAGTGGGTCGAGGTAAGAGTATTGCTGGTTCCTCCTTTGAGCTGGTCTCAGCTCTTTGCAGCTATACCTCTTAGCCATCTGGCTCAAATTAACTAATTAATTAAAGTTCACGGACTAAGTTTTTAACTTTTAATAAAACACTGACGTTTCGGCAGGTTAGTTCTGCCTTCTTCAGAGTGAAATGAAAAAAAGTAACAAAAGTTGTGCTTATAATGAAAAATGGTGATCTGAAATGACTAGTCCGTGGTAAAGATGAATTGAAAATGGATGAATAGTAGTTCCTTTAGGTTTCTCAATGGGTGTGGGTGGGTACAGTAGAGGTGTTGATTGGGTCATTCATATCCTCCAGAGTTTGTGAGTCAGATCTTTGTGGTAGAGTCTGTTGGAGTCTAATAGAGTCTAATGGGAATGTGGCAGAGTCTGGGAGTCTAATAGGGTCTGATAGAGTTTAATAGAGTCTGGTAGAGTCTTAATTAATAATTTAGATTGGATTCCCAGTTAGATTGTTCACACCTTTCAGTTATGTGATAGGATGTGGTTGATTATTCATATCTACTGTTGAGACCCTTAGGAAAGACAGTTTCTAGTGTGTTAATCCAGTGTCTCTCTCTAGAGTCCAGTAGTTCTTTGGTAGTTTTTTCTAGAATAGTGACTTTAATGTCAGATTCAAAGTTATGGTTAGGTAGACGGAAATGTTTATATATTGGTAAATTAATTTTGATTTTTCTGGCTGCTCTGTGCCCTGCTAACCTTTGAGACATATTTCTTTGTGTCTGTCCTACGTACTGGTTGCGTTTAGGACATTTTTTACATTCTAATAAATATATGATGGTGTTAGTTTTGCAATTGGTATGCTTAGGGGTTGTAAATGATTTGTAATTAGAACTAGATGTTATTTTAATTTTTCTGGACATGACTGAGCAGCATTTGCAGCCTGGAGTGGCGCAACCAGCTGAACGTCCGTCCAGATTAGGTTTACATGTGATGGTTATTTTCTCTGTGGATGTTATGGGGCTATCTGTATTTTTTATTTTAGCTCTAACTAGTTTATCTCTTAGGTTTTTAGTTTTCTTAAGACTAAGACAAGGTTTAGGTATTTCACATTCCTTTTCTTGTGGTTTAAGGGATTGTTTTAATGATTTTAGGTCTAAGTCAGGTGTATATGGCATGACTAAAAATGTGTCATAGGGACTATTTTCTTTTTGTTTTCCTTGTAATATTTGCGTTCTTTTTTCAAAGGGAACAGTTTCTTGAACTTTTTTAATTAATTTTGCTGGGTATCCTCTGTCTCTAAAGGCTCTGTACATTTTTTCTTGAATATTATTGTATTCTTGTTTATCTGAGCAAGCCCTGAGGAGTCTAGTTTGTTCTCCTTTTATTAGGCTAGAAAATGTATTTCTCGGGTGGGCAAAGGTTAGGGCTAGGGGCTAGGGCTAGGGGCTAGGGCTAGGGCTAGGGCTAGGGCTAGTTTTATTAAGGTTTGTGGTTCTTCCAGGTATGCCCCTCTGAGAGGAAGCCTTGTTCCTTAGCCTTTCTGACCTTCTCAGAATGATGGCGGGTGTGGTCTTCTCCTTGCTGTTCATGATGTTCTGCTGGAAGAGTCTGGAGTCACCTAAAGCTTGAGAGAAAAGGTACAACGGAGTTCTCAAAAGAACTGACCCCGCGCAGGGCTAAGGGTCTCCTGAGCTTAAAAAGTTCTTATAAGAACTGACCCCGCGCAGGGCTAAGGGTCTCCTGGATGTAAAAAAGTTCTTAAAAAGAACTGACCCCGCGCAGGGCTAAGGGTCTCCTGGATGCAAAAAGTTCTCAAAAAGAACTGACCCCGCGCAGGGCTAAGGGTCTCCTGGATGCAAAAAGTTCTCAAAAAGAACTGACCCCGCGCAGGGCTAAGGGTCTCCTGGTGATTGCTGCTTCGACCTACTCCAAGTTAATTAATTGTAGACCCACTAATCTCAAATTACTTTGTCTAAGTTGACAAGTTATTTGTAATTGAAAATTTTGTAAGTACTACAATACAATACCCGAGCTTTCGAGCTGGTGATGCTCTTCTACAGGGGTGGAGTGAGGTGAAACAGCATATATTGGGTGAATGTTTATATAGGATGATGAATGTGGTGAGTGTGATGGTTTGCTATGAATATCATTAGGTTCTGTTTGTTGTTGTGGTAGGGCCTTATGTGAAGTGATCATGATCTTGGTAATTCAGTCCTCTTGGGTACCAGGGCTAGGGCTAGGGCTAGGGCTAGTGCTGGGGCTGGGCTAGGGTTAGGGAAGTTCTGGTTCCTACTTGGTCCTGGCTGAGCTGGTCCCACGCCTTCACTTGAATTGTCTTTGTGGTATCTGTAATCTCTCCCATTTCTGAGCTGAGACATCATAGTTAGCTATTTGGTTCGCGCACCAATTCTCTAAGTTTAAAAGTTAAATTCTAATATCACAGGTTACCAACGTTTCGGCTAGGTATTAGCCTTCTTCAAGGTGTAGGTGATTATGAGAATGAGGTGCGCGTGGTGAGTTTATAATGACTAGTTAGGATGAATCTGATAGGTCCATGATGATGTAAGAGTTAGTTCACAGCGCTGCTCGAGCATAGGTGTGAGCCAGCGTGTTCTTCTTCTTTACGATGCTGATCTTTGTTTACTTCCTGTGTGGGTGTGGTCTCGATCTATTGACTGTTGCCATGGCGACAGGAGCTACTTCCAATTAGCGCTCGCTGTTTATATTAGCTTGATTGCTGTTAATGGCTGTCTGTCTTTGCAGTGAGCTGCTGTCACTCATATCTGCTGTTGAGTCCTTTGGGGAACACTGTGTCTAGAGTGTTTATCCAGTGTCTTTCCCTGGCATCTAGTTGTTCTGTAGTAGATTTTTCTAGTATTGATATTCTGATATCTCTTTCAAAGGAGTGTTCAGGTGAGTTAGTAAAGTGTTTGTACAGTGGTAGGTTGTGTTTAACTCTACTAGCTGCTCTGTGGCCTGCTAGTCTTTGTGAAAGTGTCCTCCTAGTCTGTCCCACATACTGGTTTCTTGTTTTGCATTTGTTGCATTCTAGTAGGTATATTACATTGCTAGTGTTGCAGTTGGCATGTTTAGGTGTCCAGAATGATTTGTAATTGTAAGTAGATGTTATTCTGAGTTTCCTAGACATGGCTGTACAGCATTTGCAGTTGGGGAGACCGCAACCAGCTGAGCTTCCGTCTAGGCTAGGGGTTATTGGAATGATGACTGGAGTCATTGATACAGGTGGGTTAGTACAGTTCTTTAGTTTAGCTCTTACTAGTAGCTTACTTAAATTCTTAGGTATTTTCATGCTAAGACATGCTTTGGGTATGTGTTCATTCTCTGCAGTTGTAGGTTTTAGACTTGTTTGTAGGGATTTGGTATCTAGATCTGGCGTGTATTCCACCACCAGGAATGTGTCAAATGGGCAGGGCCCTCTGTCTGTTTGTAATAGGGTTTGTGGTCTATTTTCGTAAGGTACCGATTCTCTCACTGACTTAATTAGGCTGGGGGGGTAGTTTCTCTCTCTAAATGCTTGGCATATCTTGTCTGTTGTCTTTATGTATTCCTCTTTGTTGGAGCAAGCTCTGAGTAGTCTCGTTAGCTCTCCTTTAAGTAGGCTAGAGAATATTCTTTTGGGATGGGCTGAGGAGTATTGTAGGTACTGGAATTTGTTAGTTTTCTTGAAGTAAGGTTTAATGTCAAGTATGTTATTGTCACCGTATCTTTCACCCTTGTAGATGGTGAGGTCTAGAAAGTCTACCGTGTGCTGTGAGCAGTCATAGGTGAATTTGATGGTATGGTGGCTTTCATTTAGATAATCTACAAATCTGGAGAAGTCTTCCTGACTACCTGGCCAGATACAGAGTACGTCATCTATATATCTTTTCCATAGGATTGGTTTTGTATGGTAATTGTCTAGTAGTCTGTCTTCCAGTTCTGCCATAAATATATTGGCATACGCTGGAGCCATCTTAGTGCCCATTGCCGTACCTTGTATTTGGTGGTACATTTGGTCAGCAAACTGGAAGTAGTTTTTAGTAAGCACTATACTTAGTAGATCTTTCATGGTCCCTGGGGGTATGGTAACTGAGTCTGGGTCTTCATTTTTTCTGTATAGTGTGTTCAGTACGGCTTGAATGCCTTCGTCGTGTGGTATGTTTAGGTACAGTGCTTTCACATCTATTGTTGCTATAGTGCAATTGGGAGGTATTGGTGTATTCTCTATAATGTTTATCATGTGTCCACTGTCCTTTACATGTGATTTAATAAGTGGCACAAATGGCTGGAGGTGTAGGTCCACTAGTTGAGATATTCTCTCTGTTGGACCCCCACATCCACTCACTATTGGTCTTTCTGAAATGGGATTTTTGTGAATCTTTTTGAGGAAGTATAGTTGCTGTGTTTTTGGTGGTGAATCTGTTTTAAATGTTAGAAATTCCTTAGTCTTGTCATCTATAATGCCTCTTTTGTGTATGCCGTGTACAAACTGATTGATAGCACCTCCTAGCATTTCTGTTGGGTCTGAATCTGACGTCTCATAGATGGACGTATCAGATAAGTGTCTTTTGCCTGCTTCTACGTATTTGTCTCTGTCTTCTACAACTATGCCTGAGCCCTTGTCTGCACTCTTGATTATGATGGTATCATCCTTGGCTAGTTGTGTTAATGCTAGTTTTTCTTCCTGACTTAAGTTTGGGTACATTTTTCTGGGGGTGTGGTCATTGATTGTGTCTTTTATTCTGTTTAGGTATGCTTCTATTTCCTGTGATGCTTTTGGAGGCTGCCAAGTGCTAATCTGGTGAAATGGATGCTTTTCTCTCTCCGGTTCATTTCTGAAAAAGTATTTTATTCTATTGGATCTTTCAAATCTCATCATAGATTGTAGGAGAGTGGTCTTGTTGTATTTTCTGCTTGGGACAAACTTCAAACCTAGACTTAGTACTGTTTTCTGTGGTTGTGTTAGTGTTTTACTGGACAAATTTGTTATGTATGTGTTTCTTTCCTTGATGTTTTGTGCATAGTTCCTTGTCTTGTTTAAAAATCTTTTTCTGTGGTTGTTGTGTACATTTACTTTGTGTCTATTGTGTCTGTTTCTCCTGCTCTTTGTACTTTTCTTTTCATTTGATAATGTTTCAATTGAATTTTTTGAACAGGGGAAATCATTGTGCATGTTTGAATTGTGTTTGTGGTTAATATTGATGAATGTTTGATTGGTGATAGTTTGATAACTCTGGGGTGAGGTAAAGTTCAAATCTTGGGTCTCTCTTTGGACTGTCTTTCTTGTGACCTGTCCATTCAACGAAAACCCTGCTGGTACTGGTTCAGCAGCGGTGGTGGCTGCCTAGCCAGTACGCTAACTGCCGGAGCCTGCAGCTGTGGTGGCTGCGGTCCGACAGCGCAAGGCTGTTGCTGTAACAGCATGGGTGGCTGTCGTCCTTGGTTTCCATTCTGGATTAACCTTTGGAGCAGTGTAACTATGGTTGACATATCTGCTTGGCTGTCCTGTGGCTGGTGACCTTGGGTCATCTGCGGTGGCTGGTGACCTTGGGTCATCTGCGGGCATGCTGGTAAGGGACCTTGGGTCATCTGTGGGCATGCTGGTAAGGGGGCTGGTCTGTTGTGGTCAGAGCTAGTTTGTTGTCTTCTCTGTGGCTGTACTACACTGGGCTTGTTGTACCTCTTATCTTGCCTGTTGTAAGGCCTGTTGTACTGTGTGCCACTCCCCCCTTGTCTCTGTCTGGTCTGAACTCTAATATCAGTGTCTTCTTTCTTACGTGTGTCCCTTGGTCTCTTTGATGGTGGCCTTTCCAGACTTTCCAGTTTCTTCCTCTTCCTTTCTTCCAGAGTCTTCTGGTGCTTCTCCAAGTTCTCTTTCGTTTTCATCATCAATGCTGTGTGCATCTCCTTTTCTTCTTTGGAAGCTCTCTCTAGTTCTCTTTTCATTTGGTCTTCTAGGTCATGTACTTGGTTCTTGAGGACATTCCTCGTTGCCACATAGTGTCCTCTGAGTGAGGTAGAGTAGCTCTTCTCTGCCGTCTTGGTTGTCTCTTTAAATTGTTCTTTGATTGGAGTCAAGTCTGCCATTAGTGCATTGCACTTTACATTCACCTGCAGTCCTCTGGGGACTTTCTCTTTATCCATGCAACCTTGGATGAAGTCTAGGTGACTGTGGGCTCTGTCTAGGTTACTTTTGGTCTTCTTATAGGATTGTCTGAGAGCCAGAAGGCTCTTCTTCTCCTGGGTCTCTACTTCCATGGGTGGTTCATCCAGAATGCTGTCTTCATCTTCACTGGGTAATAGGGTGATTGCTGGTGAGGCGGACTCTGAGGTCTTGGGACCTGCTCCAGTTGGGGCTAGTGCTGGGGCTGGGCTAGGGTTAGGGCTAAGGGCTAGGGCTAGGGCTAGGGCTAGGGCTAGGGCTAGGGCTAGGGCTAGGGCTAGGGCTAGGGCTAGGGCTAGGCTAGGGCTAGGGCTAGGGCTAGGGCTAGGGCTAGGGCTAAGGGACTAGGGCTAGGGCTAGGGCTAGGGTTGGGGCGACGGGCCTGGCTGAGCATGAATTTATCAACTGCAGTAGTTGTTGAGGTCCTGCTTGCCTGGGCCCATTGGAGGACGATCCTTCGCCTACTTTGCTTCTTGTTTTTGGAGGCATCGCTCTAATCTGGTAGCTAATTGTTCGATTGACAGCGGCGGGTGTCGATCTTTTGATTATTAATTAAAATAGAATATAAAATTCAAGCACCAACGTTTCGGCTTGGTAGTAGCCTTCTTCAGGGTGACAATAATGAAAAAATGACACGTGGAGGTGATATATAAAGAAATCAGTAGGATGATTTGATTGGTCCGCTGTCTTGTGATGCATGGTATGTCTTTAGATTGTAGCTGTGGTTGGCAGCTCCGACTTGATTGGCCTCTGGGTGGGCGTTCTCCGTAGCGTGGAAGGGTGGGAGGGGCTCATTAGCTTGTTAGCGTTGCTTGGTTGCTTGGACGGGGTAGCTTCCAGAGCGAGGTGTTAATTTAATTTAATTTAATTTAATTTATTCAAAACGGCTGTTGAGGCCTCTAGGGTGTACTGTATCCAGGGCATTGATCCAGTAGCTTTCTCTGGTAGTTAGGTTGTTAGCAGTGGTCTTCTCCAGGATGGTGAGTTTGATATCTCTGTTGAATATGTGGTCTTTAGAGCTTGAGAAGTGTTTATATATAGGTAGGGTTGTTTTAATTCTGCATGCTGCTCTGTGTCCAGCTATTCTTTGTGATAGGGTTCTTTTAGTTTGGCCTACATATTGGTTCCTGTTAGTACACTTAGTACATTCTAGGAGGTAGATGACATTGGAGGAGTTGCAATTGGTGTGCATGGGGGTGGGGAAGGACTTATAGTTGGATGATGAGGTTATTCTTGGTTTTCTAGACATGGCTCTGCAGCATTTACAGCCTGGAGTGGCACATCCTGCAGAGTGTCCATTCATGTTGGGAGTTGTGGTGATAATTACAGGTTCTGTGGATTCAGGGGGGTCATTATATTCTTTTAGTTTGGCTTTAACTAGAGTTTTGCCTATGGACTTGCTTTTCTTTAAGCTGAGGCAAGGTTTAGGAATGTTAGGTTCTTCTGTAGCTGTTGGCTTTAGGATTGATTGTAATTGGGCAGTGTTCATATCTGGTGTGTATTGGAGAACCAGGAAGGTGTCATATGGGCAGGGTTGTTTATCTTTCTCATCAATCATTTGTGGTCTATTCTCATAGGGTACTGAGGCTTGTACATTTTTAATTAGGGAGGGTGGGTATCCTCTGTCTTTAAATGCTTTGTATATTTTTTGTTGTACATTTAGGTATTCCTGTTTATCTGAGCAAGCTCTGAGGAGTCTGGTGAGTTCTCCTTTTATTAGACTTTTAAATGTTTTCTTTGGGTGGGCTGAGGAGTATTCCAAGTATTGGAATTTATTGGTCTTTTTGAAAAATGGTTTGATGTCTAGTATGCCATGTTGTTTGTATCTTTCTCCTTTGTAGATAGTTAAGTCTAGGAAGTCTATTGTATTGTGTGAATGTTCATATGTGAATTTAATGCTAGGGTGTTTGGAATTAATATAATTGATAAAGTCTGTGAGTTCTGTTTCTGAGCCTGGCCATATGCATAGTACATCATCAATGTATCTTCTCCATGTAATGGGTTGTATGGGGTATGGTCTTAGTAGTTGTTCTTCTAGCTCTGCCATGAATAGGTTAGCATAGGCTGGGGCCATTTTGGTACCCATTGCAGTGCCTTGTATCTGGTGGTACATTTTATCTGCGAATTGAAAGTAGTTTTTTGTTAGTACAATGTTGATAAGGTCTCTCATGCTTTCTGGGGGAATGGGTACTTCATTGGAGTCTCTGTTATTGTGGTATAACCTGTTTAGGACAGCTTGTATGCCTTCCTTGTGCGGGATATTTAAGTAAAGGGCCTTCACGTCTATAGTCGTAAGTATGCAGTTGGGAGGGATCTTTAATTTTTCTATCAAATTGATGATGTGTCCACTGTCTTTGATGTATGAATTTACTTTAGAGACATAGGGTTGTAGGTGTAGGTCCACTAGCTGCGAGATTTTTTCTGTGGGGCCTCCGCAGCCACTTACTATAGGTCTTACTGCTATGGGGTTTTTGTGTATTTTCTTGAGGAAGTATAACTGTTGCGTCCTGGGTGGGTTTTGTTCATTAAAGCTGAGGTACTCTTTAGTGGTGTTATCTATAATGCCTTGGTTGTATAATTTTTGTATAAAGGTGTTAATTGCTGTGGTTAACTGTTTTGTAGGGTCAGATGGTACTTCTTCGTAGATGTCAGTGTCCGATAGGTGGTCAAGGCCATCTTGTATGTATTTCTGTACGTCTTCTACCACAATACCTGAACCTTTGTCCGCATTTTTTATTACTAATGAATTGTCTGCGGCAAGTTCTTTTAATGCTTTGTATTCATTTTTGGTTAGGTTAGGTAGTAGGTTATTGTCAGGTAAGTTAATAAGAGATGTTCTTATTCTTTGTAGGTATGTCTCTATGTCTTGAGATGCTCTAGGTGGTGTCCACGTACTTTTGGGTCTGAATGGGTGTGGTTCACTCTCTGGATGGTTCCTAAAGTGGAATTTCAGTCTATTTGATCTTTCAAATTTGTCTATGGATTGAGTCATTGTATTTTTATGCATTCTTCTACTAGGGACAAATTTCAGGCCCAGCGTCAGGACTCTACTTTGGTTAGTTGTTAGTGTCTTAGATGATAAGTTCGTTATGTATGTACTTGGTTCTGTAATTTTGCTATGTAGCTTGTCAATAGTGTTGTTGTATCTGTTTCTGTGATGTCTACTGATCAGTGGGTGATATCTCTGATTTCTGTACAGGTATCTATGGGGTTGGGTGGGACTATATTTTGATTTGTTTTTCAATTCATTAAAATTTAAAGAATTCATTTCAAATTGTGTATTGTGTGAGTGTTTATTGTAGTTTGAAGTGACTTTTAAGTTCTTAGTACTTCTGGGAGCTTGACGATCTGCTTTTCCCTCTTCTAAAAACCCTGCTGACCTCTACCGAACTGCATGGGGGGCAGCCCTGGCGGAGGATTCACTCTAGGAGCTAACAGCGGTGGGGGCTGCAGTCCAGGAGCACAGGGATTCATCAGCAGTGGAGGTGGCTGCTGGGTGTGGGCGGGGGCATTCTTTAGTAATTGATTCAATAAACCAGCTAAATTATTGATTTCTGCTGTTTGTTGTGCCGATTGGGGGGGCGGCTGCTGTTGGGTGTGGATCACTTGGGTGGGCTTTGGGGGGCCTCTCCTGTTAGGAGGTCTAGTACTCTTTCTCTGTTGATTAGTTTGTCCATACCTGGTAGTGGGGTTAGGAGGCGGGTTGTACGGTCTGCTTCTCCTGTCTTGACGGTTCCTCATCGCTGGACTGGTCAAGCTTTCCACCTTTTGCTTCTTTCTGTCTTCCAGGGTCTTTTCCAGTTTGTCCAGGTTCTCCATAGTCTTGTCCATCATCGCTTTGTGTTCTTGGACTTCTTCCAGGCTGGCTTGTCTCACTGTACTCCTGATCTCTTTCTCCACTGCTTCTAGGTCTTTAGTGAGTTTGACCTTGGCTGTCCTGTAGTGGCTTCTCAAGGCTTCCACATAGCTGTGTTCCGCCTTCTCCTTGGTCTCTACAAACTTGGTCTTCACGTTAGTGAGGTCTGCAAGTACTGCATTGCAGTATACGTTCACTCTCAACCCCTTGGGGGTCTTCTCTTTTCCCATGCAAGTCTCTATGAATGCAAGGTGGCTTGTAACTCGGGCTAGGTTGTTTCTAGTTCGTTTGTATAACTGTCTCAGGGCCAGTAACGACTTTTTCTGGGCTGGTTCATCCAGGATGGAGTCATCTTCAGAGTCTGTGGTCTCTACTGTTGTGATTTCCATGGGTATGCTATTTGTGGCGGACACTGTCTCAGGACCATCCCCATTCGTGGCTAGGGTTGGGGCGACGGGCCTGGCTGAGCATGAATTTATCAACTGCAGTAGTTGTTGAGGTCCTGCTTGCCTGGGCCCATTGGAGGACGATCCTTCGCCTACTTTGCTTCTTGTTTTTGGAGGCATCGCTCTAATCTGGTAGCTAATTGTTCGATTGACAGCGGCGGGTGTCGATCTTTTGATTATTAATTAAAATAGAATATAAAATTCAAGCACCAACGTTTCGGCTTGGTAGTAGCCTTCTTCAGGGTGACAATAATGAAAAAATGACACGTGGAGGTGATATATAAAGAAATCAGTAGGATGATTTGATTGGTCCGCTGTCTTGTGATGCATGGTATGTCTTTAGATTGTAGCTGTGGTTGGCAGCTCCGACTTGATTGGCCTCTGGGTGGGCGTTCTCCGTAGCGTGGAAGGGTGGGAGGGGCTCATTAGCTTGTTAGCGTTGCTTGGTTGCTTGGACGGGGTAGCTTCCAGAGCGAGGTGTTAATTTAATTTAATTTAATTTAATTTATTCAAAACGGCTGTTGAGGCCTCTAGGGTGTACTGTATCCAGGGCATTGATCCAGTAGCTTTCTCTGGTAGTTAGGTTGTTAGCAGTGGTCTTCTCCAGGATGGTGAGTTTGATATCTCTGTTGAATATGTGGTCTTTAGAGCTTGAGAAGTGTTTATATATAGGTAGGGTTGTTTTAATTCTGCATGCTGCTCTGTGTCCAGCTATTCTTTGTGATAGGGTTCTTTTAGTTTGGCCTACATATTGGTTCCTGTTAGTACACTTAGTACATTCTAGGAGGTAGATGACATTGGAGGAGTTGCAATTGGTGTGCATGGGGGTGGGGAAGGACTTATAGTTGGATGATGAGGTTATTCTTGGTTTTCTAGACATGGCTCTGCCGCATTTACAGCCTGGAGTGGCACATCCTGCAGAGTGTCCATTCATGTTGGGAGTTGTGGTGATAATTACAGGTTCTGTGGATTCAGGGGGGTCATTATATTCTTTTAGTTTGGCTTTAACTAGAGTTTTGCCTATGGACTTGCTTTTCTTTAAGCTGAGGCAAGGTTTAGGAATGTTAGGTTCTTCTGTAGCTGTTGGCTTTAGGATTGATTGTAATTGGGCAGTGTTCATATCTGGTGTGTATTGGAGAACCAGGAAGGTGTCATATGGGCAGGGTTGTTTATCTTTCTCATCAATCATTTGTGGTCTATTCTCATAGGGTACTGAGGCTTGTACATTTTTAATTAGGGAGGGTGGGTATCCTCTGTCTTTAAATGCTTTGTATATTTTTTGTTGTACATTTAGGTATTCCTGTTTATCTGAGCAAGCTCTGAGGAGTCTGGTGAGTTCTCCTTTTATTAGACTTTTAAATGTTTTCTTTGGGTGGGCTGAGGAGTATTCCAAGTATTGGAATTTATTGGTCTTTTTGAAAAATGGTTTGATGTCTAGTATGCCATGTTGTTTGTATCTTTCTCCTTTGTAGATAGTTAAGTCTAGGAAGTCTATTGTATTGTGTGAATGTTCATATGTGAATTTAATGCTAGGGTGTTTGGAATTAATATAATTGATAAAGTCTGTGAGTTCTGTTTCTGAGCCTGGCCATATGCATAGTACATCATCAATGTATCTTCTCCATGTAATGGGTTGTATGGGGTATGGTCTTAGTAGTTGTTCTTCTAGCTCTGCCATGAATAGGTTAGCATAGGCTGGGGCCATTTTGGTACCCATTGCAGTGCCTTGTATCTGGTGGTACATTTTATCTGCGAATTGAAAGTAGTTTTTTGTTAGTACAATGTTGATAAGGTCTCTCATGCTTTCTGGGGGAATGGGTACTTCATTGGAGTCTCTGTTATTGTGGTATAACCTGTTTAGGACAGCTTGTATGCCTTCCTTGTGCGGGATATTTAAGTAAAGGGCCTTCACGTCTATAGTCGTAAGTATGCAGTTGGGAGGGATCTTTAATTTTTCTATCAAATTGATGATGTGTCCACTGTCTTTGATGTATGAATTTACTTTAGAGACATAGGGTTGTAGGTGTAGGTCCACTAGCTGCGAGATTTTTTCTGTGGGGCCTCCGCAGCCACTTACTATAGGTCTTACTGCTATGGGGTTTTTGTGTATTTTCTTGAGGAAGTATAACTGTTGCGTCCTGGGTGGGTTTTGTTCATTAAAGCTGAGGTACTCTTTAGTGGTGTTATCTATAATGCCTTGGTTGTATAATTTTTGTATAAAGGTGTTAATTGCTGTGGTTAACTGTTTTGTAGGGTCAGATGGTACTTCTTCGTAGATGTCAGTGTCCGATAGGTGGTCAAGGCCATCTTGTATGTATTTCTGTACGTCTTCTACCACAATACCTGAACCTTTGTCCGCATTTTTTATTACTAATGAATTGTCTGCGGCAAGTTCTTTTAATGCTTTGTATTCATTTTTGGTTAGGTTAGGTAGTAGGTTATTGTCAGGTAAGTTAATAAGAGATGTTCTTATTCTTTGTAGGTATGTCTCTATGTCTTGAGATGCTCTAGGTGGTGTCCACGTACTTTTGGGTCTGAATGGGTGTGGTTCACTCTCTGGATGGTTCCTAAAGTGGAATTTCAGTCTATTTGATCTTTCAAATTTGTCTATGGATTGAGTCATTGTATTTTTATGCATTCTTCTACTAGGGACAAATTTCAGGCCCAGCGTCAGGACTCTACTTTGGTTAGTTGTTAGTGTCTTAGATGATAAGTTCGTTATGTATGTACTTGGTTCTGTAATTTTGCTATGTAGCTTGTCAATAGTGTTGTTGTATCTGTTTCTGTGATGTCTACTGATCAGTGGGTGATATCTCTGATTTCTGTACAGGTATCTATGGGGTTGGGTGGGACTATATTTTGATTTGTTTTTCAATTCATTAAAATTTAAAGAATTCATTTCAAATTGTGTATTGTGTGAGTGTTTATTGTAGTTTGAAGTGACTTTTAAGTTCTTAGTACTTCTGGGAGCTTGACGATCTGCTTTTCCCTCTTCTAAAAACCCTGCTGACCTCTACCGAACTGCATGGGGGGCAGCCCTGGCGGAGGATTCACTCTAGGAGCTAACAGCGGTGGGGGCTGCAGTCCAGGAGCACAGGGATTCATCAGCAGTGGAGGTGGCTGCTGGGTGTGGGCGGGGGCATTCTTTAGTAATTGATTCAATAAACCAGCTAAATTATTGATTTCTGCTGTTTGTTGTGCCGATTGGGGGGGCGGCTGCTGTTGGGTGTGGATCACTTGGGTGGGCTTTGGGGGGCCTCTCCTGTTAGGAGGTCTAGTACTCTTTCTCTGTTGATTAGTTTGTCCATACCTGGTAGTGGGGTTAGGAGGCGGGTTGTACGGTCTGCTTCTCCTGTCTTGACGGTTCCTCATCGCTGGACTGGTCAAGCTTTCCACCTTTTGCTTCTTTCTGTCTTCCAGGGTCTTTTCCAGTTTGTCCAGGTTCTCCATAGTCTTGTCCATCATCGCTTTGTGTTCTTGGACTTCTTCCAGGCTGGCTTGTCTCACTGTACTCCTGATCTCTTTCTCCACTGCTTCTAGGTCTTTAGTGAGTTTGACCTTGGCTGTCCTGTAGTGGCTTCTCAAGGCTTCCACATAGCTGTGTTCCGCCTTCTCCTTGGTCTCTACAAACTTGGTCTTCACGTTAGTGAGGTCTGCAAGTACTGCATTGCAGTATACGTTCACTCTCAACCCCTTGGGGGTCTTCTCTTTTCCCATGCAAGTCTCTATGAATGCAAGGTGGCTTGTAACTCGGGCTAGGTTGTTTCTAGTTCGTTTGTATAACTGTCTCAGGGCCAGTAACGACTTTTTCTGGGCTGGTTCATCCAGGATGGAGTCATCTTCAGAGTCTGTGGTCTCTACTGTTGTGATTTCCATGGGTATGCTATTTGTGGCGGACACTGTCTCAGGACCATCCCCATTCGTGGCTAGGGTTGGGGCGACGGGCCTGGCTGAGCATGAATTTATCAACTGCAGTAGTTGTTGAGGTCCTGCTTGCCTGGGCCCATTGGAGGACGATCCTTCGCCTACTTTGCTTCTTGTTTTTGGAGGCATCGCTCTAATCTGGTAGCTAATTGTTCGATTGACAGCGGCGGGTGTCGATCTTTTGATTATTAATTAAAATAGAATATAAAATTCAAGCACCAACGTTTCGGCTTGGTAGTAGCCTTCTTCAGGGTGACAATAATGAAAAAATGACACGTGGAGGTGATATATAAAGAAATCAGTAGGATGATTTGATTGGTCCGCTGTCTTGTGATGCATGGTATGTCTTTAGATTGTAGCTGTGGTTGGCAGCTCCGACTTGATTGGCCTCTGGGTGGGCGTTCTCCGTAGCGTGGAAGGGTGGGAGGGGCTCATTAGCTTGTTAGCGTTGCTTGGTTGCTTGGACGGGGTAGCTTCCAGAGCGAGGTGTTAATTTAATTTAATTTAATTTAATTTATTCAAAACGGCTGTTGAGGCCTCTAGGGTGTACTGTATCCAGGGCATTGATCCAGTAGCTTTCTCTGGTAGTTAGGTTGTTAGCAGTGGTCTTCTCCAGGATGGTGAGTTTGATATCTCTGTTGAATATGTGGTCTTTAGAGCTTGAGAAGTGTTTATATATAGGTAGGGTTGTTTTAATTCTGCATGCTGCTCTGTGTCCAGCTATTCTTTGTGATAGGGTTCTTTTAGTTTGGCCTACATATTGGTTCCTGTTAGTACACTTAGTACATTCTAGGAGGTAGATGACATTGGAGGAGTTGCAATTGGTGTGCATGGGGGTGGGGAAGGACTTATAGTTGGATGATGAGGTTATTCTTGGTTTTCTAGACATGGCTCTGCAGCATTTACAGCCTGGAGTGGCACATCCTGCAGAGTGTCCATTCATGTTGGGAGTTGTGGTGATAATTACAGGTTCTGTGGATTCAGGGGGGTCATTATATTCTTTTAGTTTGGCTTTAACTAGAGTTTTGCCTATGGACTTGCTTTTCTTTAAGCTGAGGCAAGGTTTAGGAATGTTAGGTTCTTCTGTAGCTGTTGGCTTTAGGATTGATTGTAATTGGGCAGTGTTCATATCTGGTGTGTATTGGAGAACCAGGAAGGTGTCATATGGGCAGGGTTGTTTATCTTTCTCATCAATCATTTGTGGTCTATTCTCATAGGGTACTGAGGCTTGTACATTTTTAATTAGGGAGGGTGGGTATCCTCTGTCTTTAAATGCTTTGTATATTTTTTGTTGTACATTTAGGTATTCCTGTTTATCTGAGCAAGCTCTGAGGAGTCTGGTGAGTTCTCCTTTTATTAGACTTTTAAATGTTTTCTTTGGGTGGGCTGAGGAGTATTCCAAGTATTGGAATTTATTGGTCTTTTTGAAAAATGGTTTGATGTCTAGTATGCCATGTTGTTTGTATCTTTCTCCTTTGTAGATAGTTAAGTCTAGGAAGTCTATTGTATTGTGTGAATGTTCATATGTGAATTTAATGCTAGGGTGTTTGGAATTAATATAATTGATAAAGTCTGTGAGTTCTGTTTCTGAGCCTGGCCATATGCATAGTACATCATCAATGTATCTTCTCCATGTAATGGGTTGTATGGGGTATGGTCTTAGTAGTTGTTCTTCTAGCTCTGCCATGAATAGGTTAGCATAGGCTGGGGCCATTTTGGTACCCATTGCAGTGCCTTGTATCTGGTGGTACATTTTATCTGCGAATTGAAAGTAGTTTTTTGTTAGTACAATGTTGATAAGGTCTCTCATGCTTTCTGGGGGAATGGGTACTTCATTGGAGTCTCTGTTATTGTGGTATAACCTGTTTAGGACAGCTTGTATGCCTTCCTTGTGCGGGATATTTAAGTAAAGGGCCTTCACGTCTATAGTCGTAAGTATGCAGTTGGGAGGGATCTTTAATTTTTCTATCAAATTGATGATGTGTCCACTGTCTTTGATGTATGAATTTACTTTGGAGACATAGGGTTGTAGGTGTAGGTCCACTAGCTGCGAGATTTTTTCTGTGGGGCCTCCGCAGCCACTTACTATAGGTCTTACTGCTATGGGGTTTTTGTGTATTTTCTTGAGGAAGTATAACTGTTGCGTCCTGGGTGGGTTTTGTTCATTAAAGCTGAGGTACTCTTTAGTGGTGTTATCTATAATGCCTTGGTTGTATAATTTTTGTATAAAGGTGTTAATTGCTGTGGTTAACTGTTTTGTAGGGTCAGATGGTACTTCTTCGTAGATGTCAGTGTCCGATAGGTGGTCAAGGCCATCTTGTATGTATTTCTGTACGTCTTCTACCACAATACCTGAACCTTTGTCCGCATTTTTTATTACTAATGAATTGTCTGCGGCAAGTTCTTTTAATGCTTTGTATTCATTTTTGGTTAGGTTAGGTAGTAGGTTATTGTCAGGTAAGTTAATAAGAGATGTTCTTATTCTTTGTAGGTATGTCTCTATGTCTTGAGATGCTCTAGGTGGTGTCCACGTACTTTTGGGTCTGAATGGGTGTGGTTCACTCTCTGGATGGTTCCTAAAGTGGAATTTCAGTCTATTTGATCTTTCAAATTTGTCTATGGATTGAGTCATTGTATTTTTATGCATTCTTCTACTAGGGACAAATTTCAGGCCCAGCGTCAGGACTCTACTTTGGTTAGTTGTTAGTGTCTTAGATGATAAGTTCGTTATGTATGTACTTGGTTCTGTAATTTTGCTATGTAGCTTGTCAATAGTGTTGTTGTATCTGTTTCTGTGATGTCTACTGATCAGTGGGTGATATCTCTGATTTCTGTACAGGTATCTATGGGGTTGGGTGGGACTATATTTTGATTTGTTTTTCAATTCATTAAAATTTAAAGAATTCATTTCAAATTGTGTATTGTGTGAGTGTTTATTGTAGTTTGAAGTGACTTTTAAGTTCTTAGTACTTCTGGGAGCTTGACGATCTGCTTTTCCCTCTTCTAAAAACCCTGCTGACCTCTACCGAACTGCATGGGGGGCAGCCCTGGCGGAGGATTCACTCTAGGAGCTAACAGCGGTGGGGGCTGCAGTCCAGGAGCACAGGGATTCATCAGCAGTGGAGGTGGCTGCTGGGTGTGGGCGGGGGCATTCTTTAGTAATTGATTCAATAAACCAGCTAAATTATTGATTTCTGCTGTTTGTTGTGCCGATTGGGGGGGCGGCTGCTGTTGGGTGTGGATCACTTGGGTGGGCTTTGGGGGGCCTCTCCTGTTAGGAGGTCTAGTACTCTTTCTCTGTTGATTAGTTTGTCCATACCTGGTAGTGGGGTTAGGAGGCGGGTTGTACGGTCTGCTTCTCCTGTCTTGACGGTTCCTCATCGCTGGACTGGTCAAGCTTTCCACCTTTTGCTTCTTTCTGTCTTCCAGGGTCTTTTCCAGTTTGTCCAGGTTCTCCATAGTCTTGTCCATCATCGCTTTGTGTTCTTGGACTTCTTCCAGGCTGGCTTGTCTCACTGTACTCCTGATCTCTTTCTCCACTGCTTCTAGGTCTTTAGTGAGTTTGACCTTGGCTGTCCTGTAGTGGCTTCTCAAGGCTTCCACATAGCTGTGTTCCGCCTTCTCCTTGGTCTCTACAAACTTGGTCTTCACGTTAGTGAGGTCTGCAAGTACTGCATTGCAGTATACGTTCACTCTCAACCCCTTGGGGGTCTTCTCTTTTCCCATGCAAGTCTCTATGAATGCAAGGTGGCTTGTAACTCGGGCTAGGTTGTTTCTAGTTCGTTTGTATAACTGTCTCAGGGCCAGTAACGACTTTTTCTGGGCTGGTTCATCCAGGATGGAGTCATCTTCAGAGTCTGTGGTCTCTACTGTTGTGATTTCCATGGGTATGCTATTTGTGGCGGACACTGTCTCAGGACCATCCCCATTCGTGGCTAGGGTTGGGGCGACGGGCCTGGCTGAGCATGAATTTATCAACTGCAGTAGTTGTTGAGGTCCTGCTTGCCTGGGCCCATTGGAGGACGATCCTTCGCCTACTTTGCTTCTTGTTTTTGGAGGCATCGCTCTAATCTGGTAGCTAATTGTTCGATTGACAGCGGCGGGTGTCGATCTTTTGATTATTAATTAAAATAGAATATAAAATTCAAGCACCAACGTTTCGGCTTGGTAGTAGCCTTCTTCAGGGTGACAATAATGAAAAAATGACACGTGGAGGTGATATATAAAGAAATCAGTAGGATGATTTGATTGGTCCGCTGTCTTGTGATGCATGGTATGTCTTTAGATTGTAGCTGTGGTTGGCAGCTCCGACTTGATTGGCCTCTGGGTGGGCGTTCTCCGTAGCGTGGAAGGGTGGGAGGGGCTCATTAGCTTGTTAGCGTTGCTTGGTTGCTTGGACGGGGTAGCTTCCAGAGCGAGGTGTTAATTTAATTTAATTTAATTTAATTTATTCAAAACGGCTGTTGAGGCCTCTAGGGTGTACTGTATCCAGGGCATTGATCCAGTAGCTTTCTCTGGTAGTTAGGTTGTTAGCAGTGGTCTTCTCCAGGATGGTGAGTTTGATATCTCTGTTGAATATGTGGTCTTTAGAGCTTGAGAAGTGTTTATATATAGGTAGGGTTGTTTTAATTCTGCATGCTGCTCTGTGTCCAGCTATTCTTTGTGATAGGGTTCTTTTAGTTTGGCCTACATATTGGTTCCTGTTAGTACACTTAGTACATTCTAGGAGGTAGATGACATTGGAGGAGTTGCAATTGGTGTGCATGGGGGTGGGGAAGGACTTATAGTTGGATGATGAGGTTATTCTTGGTTTTCTAGACATGGCTCTGCAGCATTTACAGCCTGGAGTGGCACATCCTGCAGAGTGTCCATTCATGTTGGGAGTTGTGGTGATAATTACAGGTTCTGTGGATTCAGGGGGGTCATTATATTCTTTTAGTTTGGCTTTAACTAGAGTTTTGCCTATGGACTTGCTTTTCTTTAAGCTGAGGCAAGGTTTAGGAATGTTAGGTTCTTCTGTAGCTGTTGGCTTTAGGATTGATTGTAATTGGGCAGTGTTCATATCTGGTGTGTATTGGAGAACCAGGAAGGTGTCATATGGGCAGGGTTGTTTATCTTTCTCATCAATCATTTGTGGTCTATTCTCATAGGGTACTGAGGCTTGTACATTTTTAATTAGGGAGGGTGGGTATCCTCTGTCTTTAAATGCTTTGTATATTTTTTGTTGTACATTTAGGTATTCCTGTTTATCTGAGCAAGCTCTGAGGAGTCTGGTGAGTTCTCCTTTTATTAGACTTTTAAATGTTTTCTTTGGGTGGGCTGAGGAGTATTCCAAGTATTGGAATTTATTGGTCTTTTTGAAAAATGGTTTGATGTCTAGTATGCCATGTTGTTTGTATCTTTCTCCTTTGTAGATAGTTAAGTCTAGGAAGTCTATTGTATTGTGTGAATGTTCATATGTGAATTTAATGCTAGGGTGTTTGGAATTAATATAATTGATAAAGTCTGTGAGTTCTGTTTCTGAGCCTGGCCATATGCATAGTACATCATCAATGTATCTTCTCCATGTAATGGGTTGTATGGGGTATGGTCTTAGTAGTTGTTCTTCTAGCTCTGCCATGAATAGGTTAGCATAGGCTGGGGCCATTTTGGTACCCATTGCAGTGCCTTGTATCTGGTGGTACATTTTATCTGCGAATTGAAAGTAGTTTTTTGTTAGTACAATGTTGATAAGGTCTCTCATGCTTTCTGGGGGAATGGGTACTTCATTGGAGTCTCTGTTATTGTGGTATAACCTGTTTAGGACAGCTTGTATGCCTTCCTTGTGCGGGATATTTAAGTAAAGGGCCTTCACGTCTATAGTCGTAAGTATGCAGTTGGGAGGGATCTTTAATTTTTCTATCAAATTGATGATGTGTCCACTGTCTTTGATGTATGAATTTACTTTGGAGACATAGGGTTGTAGGTGTAGGTCCACTAGCTGCGAGATTTTTTCTGTGGGGCCTCCGCAGCCACTTACTATAGGTCTTACTGCTATGGGGTTTTTGTGTATTTTCTTGAGGAAGTATAACTGTTGCGTCCTGGGTGGGTTTTGTTCATTAAAGCTGAGGTACTCTTTAGTGGTGTTATCTATAATGCCTTGGTTGTATAATTTTTGTATAAAGGTGTTAATTGCTGTGGTTAACTGTTTTGTAGGGTCAGATGGTACTTCTTCGTAGATGTCAGTGTCCGATAGGTGGTCAAGGCCATCTTGTATGTATTTCTGTACGTCTTCTACCACAATACCTGAACCTTTGTCCGCATTTTTTATTACTAATGAATTGTCTGCGGCAAGTTCTTTTAATGCTTTGTATTCATTTTTGGTTAGGTTAGGTAGTAGGTTATTGTCAGGTAAGTTAATAAGAGATGTTCTTATTCTTTGTAGGTATGTCTCTATGTCTTGAGATGCTCTAGGTGGTGTCCACGTACTTTTGGGTCTGAATGGGTGTGGTTCACTCTCTGGATGGTTCCTAAAGTGGAATTTCAGTCTATTTGATCTTTCAAATTTGTCTATGGATTGAGTCATTGTATTTTTATGCATTCTTCTACTAGGGACAAATTTCAGGCCCAGCGTCAGGACTCTACTTTGGTTAGTTGTTAGTGTCTTAGATGATAAGTTCGTTATGTATGTACTTGGTTCTGTAATTTTGCTATGTAGCTTGTCAATAGTGTTGTTGTATCTGTTTCTGTGATGTCTACTGATCAGTGGGTGATATCTCTGATTTCTGTACAGGTATCTATGGGGTTGGGTGGGACTATATTTTGATTTGTTTTTCAATTCATTAAAATTTAAAGAATTCATTTCAAATTGTGTATTGTGTGAGTGTTTATTGTAGTTTGAAGTGACTTTTAAGTTCTTAGTACTTCTGGGAGCTTGACGATCTGCTTTTCCCTCTTCTAAAAACCCTGCTGACCTCTACCGAACTGCATGGGGGGCAGCCCTGGCGGAGGATTCACTCTAGGAGCTAACAGCGGTGGGGGCTGCAGTCCAGGAGCACAGGGATTCATCAGCAGTGGAGGTGGCTGCTGGGTGTGGGCGGGGGCATTCTTTAGTAATTGATTCAATAAACCAGCTAAATTATTGATTTCTGCTGTTTGTTGTGCCGATTGGGGGGGCGGCTGCTGTTGGGTGTGGATCACTTGGGTGGGCTTTGGGGGGCCTCTCCTGTTAGGAGGTCTAGTACTCTTTCTCTGTTGATTAGTTTGTCCATACCTGGTAGTGGGGTTAGGAGGCGGGTTGTACGGTCTGCTTCTCCTGTCTTGACGGTTCCTCATCGCTGGACTGGTCAAGCTTTCCACCTTTTGCTTCTTTCTGTCTTCCAGGGTCTTTTCCAGTTTGTCCAGGTTCTCCATAGTCTTGTCCATCATCGCTTTGTGTTCTTGGACTTCTTCCAGGCTGGCTTGTCTCACTGTACTCCTGATCTCTTTCTCCACTGCTTCTAGGTCTTTAGTGAGTTTGACCTTGGCTGTCCTGTAGTGGCTTCTCAAGGCTTCCACATAGCTGTGTTCCGCCTTCTCCTTGGTCTCTACAAACTTGGTCTTCACGTTAGTGAGGTCTGCAAGTACTGCATTGCAGTATACGTTCACTCTCAACCCCTTGGGGGTCTTCTCTTTTCCCATGCAAGTCTCTATGAATGCAAGGTGGCTTGTAACTCGGGCTAGGTTGTTTCTAGTTCGTTTGTATAACTGTCTCAGGGCCAGTAACGACTTTTTCTGGGCTGGTTCATCCAGGATGGAGTCATCTTCAGAGTCTGTGGTCTCTACTGTTGTGATTTCCATGGGTATGCTATTTGTGGCGGACACTGTCTCAGGACCATCCCCATTCGTGGCTAGGGTTGGGGCGACGGGCCTGGCTGAGCATGAATTTATCAACTGCAGTAGTTGTTGAGGTCCTGCTTGCCTGGGCCCATTGGAGGACGATCCTTCGCCTACTTTGCTTCTTGTTTTTGGAGGCATCGCTCTAATCTGGTAGCTAATTGTTCGATTGACAGCGGCGGGTGTCGATCTTTTGATTATTAATTAAAATAGAATATAAAATTCAAGCACCAACGTTTCGGCTTGGTAGTAGCCTTCTTCAGGGTGACAATAATGAAAAAATGACACGTGGAGGTGATATATAAAGAAATCAGTAGGATGATTTGATTGGTCCGCTGTCTTGTGATGCATGGTATGTCTTTAGATTGTAGCTGTGGTTGGCAGCTCCGACTTGATTGGCCTCTGGGTGGGCGTTCTCCGTAGCGTGGAAGGGTGGGAGGGGCTCATTAGCTTGTTAGCGTTGCTTGGTTGCTTGGACGGGGTAGCTTCCAGAGCGAGGTGTTAATTTAATTTAATTTAATTTAATTTATTCAAAACGGCTGTTGAGGCCTCTAGGGTGTACTGTATCCAGGGCATTGATCCAGTAGCTTTCTCTGGTAGTTAGGTTGTTAGCAGTGGTCTTCTCCAGGATGGTGAGTTTGATATCTCTGTTGAATATGTGGTCTTTAGAGCTTGAGAAGTGTTTATATATAGGTAGGGTTGTTTTAATTCTGCATGCTGCTCTGTGTCCAGCTATTCTTTGTGATAGGGTTCTTTTAGTTTGGCCTACATATTGGTTCCTGTTAGTACACTTAGTACATTCTAGGAGGTAGATGACATTGGAGGAGTTGCAATTGGTGTGCATGGGGGTGGGGAAGGACTTATAGTTGGATGATGAGGTTATTCTTGGTTTTCTAGACATGGCTCTGCAGCATTTACAGCCTGGAGTGGCACATCCTGCAGAGTGTCCATTCATGTTGGGAGTTGTGGTGATAATTACAGGTTCTGTGGATTCAGGGGGGTCATTATATTCTTTTAGTTTGGCTTTAACTAGAGTTTTGCCTATGGACTTGCTTTTCTTTAAGCTGAGGCAAGGTTTAGGAATGTTAGGTTCTTCTGTAGCTGTTGGCTTTAGGATTGATTGTAATTGGGCAGTGTTCATATCTGGTGTGTATTGGAGAACCAGGAAGGTGTCATATGGGCAGGGTTGTTTATCTTTCTCATCAATCATTTGTGGTCTATTCTCATAGGGTACTGAGGCTTGTACATTTTTAATTAGGGAGGGTGGGTATCCTCTGTCTTTAAATGCTTTGTATATTTTTTGTTGTACATTTAGGTATTCCTGTTTATCTGAGCAAGCTCTGAGGAGTCTGGTGAGTTCTCCTTTTATTAGACTTTTAAATGTTTTCTTTGGGTGGGCTGAGGAGTATTCCAAGTATTGGAATTTATTGGTCTTTTTGAAAAATGGTTTGATGTCTAGTATGCCATGTTGTTTGTATCTTTCTCCTTTGTAGATAGTTAAGTCTAGGAAGTCTATTGTATTGTGTGAATGTTCATATGTGAATTTAATGCTAGGGTGTTTGGAATTAATATAATTGATAAAGTCTGTGAGTTCTGTTTCTGAGCCTGGCCATATGCATAGTACATCATCAATGTATCTTCTCCATGTAATGGGTTGTATGGGGTATGGTCTTAGTAGTTGTTCTTCTAGCTCTGCCATGAATAGGTTAGCATAGGCTGGGGCCATTTTGGTACCCATTGCAGTGCCTTGTATCTGGTGGTACATTTTATCTGCGAATTGAAAGTAGTTTTTTGTTAGTACAATGTTGATAAGGTCTCTCATGCTTTCTGGGGGAATGGGTACTTCATTGGAGTCTCTGTTATTGTGGTATAACCTGTTTAGGACAGCTTGTATGCCTTCCTTGTGCGGGATATTTAAGTAAAGGGCCTTCACGTCTATAGTCGTAAGTATGCAGTTGGGAGGGATCTTTAATTTTTCTATCAAATTGATGATGTGTCCACTGTCTTTGATGTATGAATTTACTTTGGAGACATAGGGTTGTAGGTGTAGGTCCACTAGCTGCGAGATTTTTTCTGTGGGGCCTCCGCAGCCACTTACTATAGGTCTTACTGCTATGGGGTTTTTGTGTATTTTCTTGAGGAAGTATAACTGTTGCGTCCTGGGTGGGTTTTGTTCATTAAAGCTGAGGTACTCTTTAGTGGTGTTATCTATAATGCCTTGGTTGTATAATTTTTGTATAAAGGTGTTAATTGCTGTGGTTAACTGTTTTGTAGGGTCAGATGGTACTTCTTCGTAGATGTCAGTGTCCGATAGGTGGTCAAGGCCATCTTGTATGTATTTCTGTACGTCTTCTACCACAATACCTGAACCTTTGTCCGCATTTTTTATTACTAATGAATTGTCTGCGGCAAGTTCTTTTAATGCTTTGTATTCATTTTTGGTTAGGTTAGGTAGTAGGTTATTGTCAGGTAAGTTAATAAGAGATGTTCTTATTCTTTGTAGGTATGTCTCTATGTCTTGAGATGCTCTAGGTGGTGTCCACGTACTTTTGGGTCTGAATGGGTGTGGTTCACTCTCTGGATGGTTCCTAAAGTGGAATTTCAGTCTATTTGATCTTTCAAATTTGTCTATGGATTGAGTCATTGTATTTTTATGCATTCTTCTACTAGGGACAAATTTCAGGCCCAGCGTCAGGACTCTACTTTGGTTAGTTGTTAGTGTCTTAGATGATAAGTTCGTTATGTATGTACTTGGTTCTGTAATTTTGCTATGTAGCTTGTCAATAGTGTTGTTGTATCTGTTTCTGTGATGTCTACTGATCAGTGGGTGATATCTCTGATTTCTGTACAGGTATCTATGGGGTTGGGTGGGACTATATTTTGATTTGTTTTTCAATTCATTAAAATTTAAAGAATTCATTTCAAATTGTGTATTGTGTGAGTGTTTATTGTAGTTTGAAGTGACTTTTAAGTTCTTAGTACTTCTGGGAGCTTGACGATCTGCTTTTCCCTCTTCTAAAAACCCTGCTGACCTCTACCGAACTGCATGGGGGGCAGCCCTGGCGGAGGATTCACTCTAGGAGCTAACAGCGGTGGGGGCTGCAGTCCAGGAGCACAGGGATTCATCAGCAGTGGAGGTGGCTGCTGGGTGTGGGCGGGGGCATTCTTTAGTAATTGATTCAATAAACCAGCTAAATTATTGATTTCTGCTGTTTGTTGTGCCGATTGGGGGGGCGGCTGCTGTTGGGTGTGGATCACTTGGGTGGGCTTTGGGGGGCCTCTCCTGTTAGGAGGTCTAGTACTCTTTCTCTGTTGATTAGTTTGTCCATACCTGGTAGTGGGGTTAGGAGGCGGGTTGTACGGTCTGCTTCTCCTGTCTTGACGGTTCCTCATCGCTGGACTGGTCAAGCTTTCCACCTTTTGCTTCTTTCTGTCTTCCAGGGTCTTTTCCAGTTTGTCCAGGTTCTCCATAGTCTTGTCCATCATCGCTTTGTGTTCTTGGACTTCTTCCAGGCTGGCTTGTCTCACTGTACTCCTGATCTCTTTCTCCACTGCTTCTAGGTCTTTAGTGAGTTTGACCTTGGCTGTCCTGTAGTGGCTTCTCAAGGCTTCCACATAGCTGTGTTCCGCCTTCTCCTTGGTCTCTACAAACTTGGTCTTCACGTTAGTGAGGTCTGCAAGTACTGCATTGCAGTATACGTTCACTCTCAACCCCTTGGGGGTCTTCTCTTTTCCCATGCAAGTCTCTATGAATGCAAGGTGGCTTGTAACTCGGGCTAGGTTGTTTCTAGTTCGTTTGTATAACTGTCTCAGGGCCAGTAACGACTTTTTCTGGGCTGGTTCATCCAGGATGGAGTCATCTTCAGAGTCTGTGGTCTCTACTGTTGTGATTTCCATGGGTATGCTATTTGTGGCGGACACTGTCTCAGGACCATCCCCATTCGTGGCTAGGGTTGGGGCGACGGGCCTGGCTGAGCATGAATTTATCAACTGCAGTAGTTGTTGAGGTCCTGCTTGCCTGGGCCCATTGGAGGACGATCCTTCGCCTACTTTGCTTCTTGTTTTTGGAGGCATCGCTCTAATCTGGTAGCTAATTGTTCGATTGACAGCGGCGGGTGTCGATCTTTTGATTATTAATTAAAATAGAATATAAAATTCAAGCACCAACGTTTCGGCTTGGTAGTAGCCTTCTTCAGGGTGACAATAATGAAAAAATGACACGTGGAGGTGATATATAAAGAAATCAGTAGGATGATTTGATTGGTCCGCTGTCTTGTGATGCATGGTATGTCTTTAGATTGTAGCTGTGGTTGGCAGCTCCGACTTGATTGGCCTCTGGGTGGGCGTTCTCCGTAGCGTGGAAGGGTGGGAGGGGCTCATTAGCTTGTTAGCGTTGCTTGGTTGCTTGGACGGGGTAGCTTCCAGAGCGAGGTGTTAATTTAATTTAATTTAATTTAATTTATTCAAAACGGCTGTTGAGGCCTCTAGGGTGTACTGTATCCAGGGCATTGATCCAGTAGCTTTCTCTGGTAGTTAGGTTGTTAGCAGTGGTCTTCTCCAGGATGGTGAGTTTGATATCTCTGTTGAATATGTGGTCTTTAGAGCTTGAGAAGTGTTTATATATAGGTAGGGTTGTTTTAATTCTGCATGCTGCTCTGTGTCCAGCTATTCTTTGTGATAGGTTCTTTTAGTTTGGCCCACATATTGGTTCCTGTTAGTACACTTAGTACATTCTAGGAGGTAGATGACATTGGAGGAGTTGCAATTGGTGTGCATGGGGGTGGGGAAGGACTTATAGTTGGATGATGAGGTTATTCTTGGTTTTCTAGACATGGCTCTGCAGCATTTACAGCCTGGAGTGGCACATCCTGCAGAGTGTCCATTCATGTTGGGAGTTGTGGTGATAATTACAGGCTCTGTGGATTCAGGGGGGTCATTATATTCTTTTAGTTTGGCTTTAACTAGAGTTTTGCCTATGGGACTTGCTTTTCTTTAAGCTGAGGCAAGGTTTAGGAATGTTAGGTTCTTCTGTAGCTGTTGGCTTTAGGATTGATTGTAATTGGGCAGTGTTCATATCTGGTGTGTATTGGAGAACCAGGAAGGTGTCATATGGGCAGGGTTGTTTATCTTTCTCATCAATCATTTGTGGTCTATTCTCATAGGGTACTGAGGCTTGTACACTTTTAATTAGGGAGGGTGGGTATCCTCTGTCTTTAAATGCTTTGTATATTTTTTGTTGTACATTTAGGTATTCCTGTTTATCTGAGCAAGCTCTGAGGAGTCTGGTGAGTTCTCCTTTTATTAGACTTTTAAATGTTTTCTTTGGGTGGGCTGAGGAGTATTCCAAGTATTGGAATTTATTGGTCTTTTTGAAAAATGGTTTGATGTCTAGTATGCCATGTTGTTTGTATCTTTCTCCTTTGTAGATAGTTAAGTCTAGGAAGTCTATTGTATTGTGTGAATGTTCATATGTGAATTTAATGCTAGGGTGTTTGGAATTAATATAATTGATAAAGTCTGTGAGTTCTGTTTCTGAGCCTGGCCATATGCATAGTACATCATCAATGTATCTTCTCCATGTAATGGGTTGTATGGGGTATGGTCTTAGTAGTTGTTCTTCTAGCTCTGCCATGAATAGGTTAGCATAGGCTGGGGCCATTTTGGTACCCATTGCAGTGCCTTGTATCTGGTGGTACATTTTATCTGCGAATTGAAAGTAGTTTTTTGTTAGTACAATGTTGATAAGGTCTCTCATGCTTTCTGGGGGAATGGGTACTTCATTGGAGTCTCTGTTATTGTGGTATAACCTGTTTAGGACAGCTTGTATGCCTTCCTTGTGCGGGATATTTAAGTAAAGGGCCTTCACGTCTATAGTCGTAAGTATGCAGTTGGGAGGGATCTTTAATTTTTCTATCAAATTGATGATGTGTCCACTGTCTTTGATGTATGAATTTACTTTGGAGACATAGGGTTGTAGGTGTAGGTCCACTAGCTGCGAGATTTTTTCTGTGGGGCCTCCGCAGCCACTTACTATAGGTCTTACTGCTATGGGGTTTTTGTGTATTTTCTTGAGGAAGTATAACTGTTGCGTCCTGGGTGGGTTTTGTTCATTAAAGCTGAGGTACTCTTTAGTGGTGTTATCTATAATGCCTTGGTTGTATAATTTTTGTATAAAGGTGTTAATTGCTGTGGTTAACTGTTTTGTAGGGTCAGATGGTACTTCTTCGTAGATGTCAGTGTCCGATAGGTGGTCAAGGCCATCTTGTATGTATTTCTGTACGTCTTCTACCACAATACCTGAACCTTTGTCCGCATTTTTTATTACTAATGAATTGTCTGCGGCAAGTTCTTTTAATGCTTTGTATTCATTTTTGGTTAGGTTAGGTAGTAGGTTATTGTCAGGTAAGTTAATAAGAGATGTTCTTATTCTTTGTAGGTATGTCTCTATGTCTTGAGATGCTCTAGGTGGTGTCCACGTACTTTTGGGTCTGAATGGGTGTGGTTCACTCTCTGGATGGTTCCTAAAGTGGAATTTCAGTCTATTTGATCTTTCAAATTTGTCTATGGATTGAGTCATTGTATTTTTATGCATTCTTCTACTAGGGACAAATTTCAGGCCCAGCGTCAGGACTCTACTTTGGTTAGTTGTTAGTGTCTTAGATGATAAGTTCGTTATGTATGTACTTGGTTCTGTAATTTTGCTATGTAGCTTGTCAATAGTGTTGTTGTATCTGTTTCTGTGATGTCTACTGATCAGTGGGTGATATCTCTGATTTCTGTACAGGTATCTATGGGGTTGGGTGGGACTATATTTTGATTTGTTTTTCAATTCATTAAAATTTAAAGAATTCATTTCAAATTGTGTATTGTGTGAGTGTTTATTGTAGTTTGAAGTGACTTTTAAGTTCTTAGTACTTCTGGGAGCTTGACGATCTGCTTTTCCCTCTTCTAAAAACCCTGCTGACCTCTACCGAACTGCATGGGGGGCAGCCCTGGCGGAGGATTCACTCTAGGAGCTAACAGCGGTGGGGGCTGCAGTCCAGGAGCACAGGGATTCATCAGCAGTGGAGGTGGCTGCTGGGTGTGGGCGGGGGCATTCTTTAGTAATTGATTCAATAAACCAGCTAAATTATTGATTTCTGCTGTTTGTTGTGCCGATTGGGGGGGCGGCTGCTGTTGGGTGTGGATCACTTGGGTGGGCTTTGGGGGGCCTCTCCTGTTAGGAGGTCTAGTACTCTTTCTCTGTTGATTAGTTTGTCCATACCTGGTAGTGGGGTTAGGAGGCGGGTTGTACGGTCTGCTTCTCCTGTCTTGACGGTTCCTCATCGCTGGACTGGTCAAGCTTTCCACCTTTTGCTTCTTTCTGTCTTCCAGGGTCTTTTCCAGTTTGTCCAGGTTCTCCATAGTCTTGTCCATCATCGCTTTGTGTTCTTGGACTTCTTCCAGGCTGGCTTGTCTCACTGTACTCCTGATCTCTTTCTCCACTGCTTCTAGGTCTTTAGTGAGTTTGACCTTGGCTGTCCTGTAGTGGCTTCTCAAGGCTTCCACATAGCTGTGTTCCGCCTTCTCCTTGGTCTCTACAAACTTGGTCTTCACGTTAGTGAGGTCTGCAAGTACTGCATTGCAGTATACGTTCACTCTCAACCCCTTGGGGGTCTTCTCTTTTCCCATGCAAGTCTCTATGAATGCAAGGTGGCTTGTAACTCGGGCTAGGTTGTTTCTAGTTCGTTTGTATAACTGTCTCAGGGCCAGTAACGACTTTTTCTGGGCTGGTTCATCCAGGATGGAGTCATCTTCAGAGTCTGTGGTCTCTACTGTTGTGATTTCCATGGGTATGCTATTTGTGGCGGACACTGTCTCAGGACCATCCCCATTCGTGGCTAGGGTTAGGGGCGACGGGCCTGGCTGAGCATGATTTATTTCAAACTGAAGTAGTAGTGTTGAGGTCTGGATGCCTGGGACCATTGGAGGACGATCCTTCGCCTACTTGTTCTTGTTTTTGGAACCGGGCATCGATCTAATCTGGTAGATAATTGGTTCGATTGACAGCGGCGGGGTGTCGATCTTTGATTATAATTTAAAAAAGAATATTAAAATTCAAGCACAACGTTTCGGCTTGGTTAGTAGCCTTCTTCAGGGGTGACAATATGAAAAAAGACACGTGCGAGTGATATATAAAGGAAATCGTAGGATGATTTGATTGGTCCGCGTTTCTTTTTTTTGTGATGCATGTGGTATGGTCTTTAGATTGTAGCTCGTGGTTGGCCGCTCCGACTCTTGATGGCTCTCTGGGGGTGGGCGTTCTCCTGCGTGGAAGGGTGGGGAGGGGCTCATTAGCGTGTAGCGTTGCCTGGTTGCCTGGACGGGGTAGCTTCCAGAGCGATGGTGTTAATTAATTAATTTAATTTAATTTATTCAAAAGGCTGTGGAGTCCTCTAGGGTGTACTGTTCCCAGGGCATGATCCAGTAGCTTCTCTGGTAGTTAGGTTGGTAGCCAAGTGGTCTTCTCCAGAGGATGGTGAGTTTGATATCTCTGTTGAATATGTGGTCTTTAGAGCTTGAGAAGCGTTTATATATAGGTAGGGTTGTTTTAATTCTGCATGCTGCTCTGTGTCCAGCTATTCTTTGTGATAGGGTTCTTTTAGTTTGGCCTACATATTGGTTCCTGTTAGTACACTTAGTACATTCTAGGAGGTAGATGACATTGGAGGAGTTGCAATTGGTGTGCATGGGGGTGGGGAAGGACTTATAGTTGGATGATGAGGTTATTCTTGGTTTTCTAGACATGGCTCTGCCGCATTTACAGCCTGGAGTGGCACATCCTGCAGAGTGTCCATTCATGTTGGGAGTTGTGGTGATAATTACAGGTTCTGTGGATTCAGGGGGGTCATTATATTCTTTTAGTTTGGCTTTAACTAGAGTTTTGCCTATGGACTTGCTTTTCTTTAAGCTGAGGCAAGGTTTAGGAATGTTAGGTTCTTCTGTAGCTGTTGGCTTTAGGATTGATTGTAATTGGGCAGTGTTCATATCTGGTGTGTATTGGAGAACCAGGAAGGTGTCATATGGGCAGGGTTGTTTATCTTTCTCATCAATCATTTGTGGTCTATTCTCATAGGGTACTGAGGCTTGTACATTTTTAATTAGGGAGGGTGGGTATCCTCTGTCTTTAAATGCTTTGTATATTTTTTGTTGTACATTTAGGTATTCCTGTTTATCTGAGCAAGCTCTGAGGAGTCTGGTGAGTTCTCCTTTTATTAGACTTTTAAATGTTTTCTTTGGGTGGGCTGAGGAGTATTCCAAGTATTGGAATTTATTGGTCTTTTTGAAAAATGGTTTGATGTCTAGTATGCCATGTTGTTTGTATCTTTCTCCTTTGTAGATAGTTAAGTCTAGGAAGTCTATTGTATTGTGTGAATGTTCATATGTGAATTTAATGCTAGGGTGTTTGGAATTAATATAATTGATAAAGTCTGTGAGTTCTGTTTCTGAGCCTGGCCATATGCATAGTACATCATCAATGTATCTTCTCCATGTAATGGGTTGTATGGGGTATGGTCTTAGTAGTTGTTCTTCTAGCTCTGCCATGAATAGGTTAGCATAGGCTGGGGCCATTTTGGTACCCATTGCAGTGCCTTGTATCTGGTGGTACATTTTATCTGCGAATTGAAAGTAGTTTTTTGTTAGTACAATGTTGATAAGGTCTCTCATGCTTTCTGGGGGAATGGGTACTTCATTGGAGTCTCTGTTATTGTGGTATAACCTGTTTAGGACAGCTTGTATGCCTTCCTTGTGCGGGATATTTAAGTAAAGGGCCTTCACGTCTATAGTCGTAAGTATGCAGTTGGGAGGGATCTTTAATTTTTCTATCAAATTGATGATGTGTCCACTGTCTTTGATGTATGAATTTACTTTAGAGACATAGGGTTGTAGGTGTAGGTCCACTAGCTGCGAGATTTTTTCTGTGGGGCCTCCGCAGCCACTTACTATAGGTCTTACTGCTATGGGGTTTTTGTGTATTTTCTTGAGGAAGTATAACTGTTGCGTCCTGGGTGGGTTTTGTTCATTAAAGCTGAGGTACTCTTTAGTGGTGTTATCTATAATGCCTTGGTTGTATAATTTTTGTATAAAGGTGTTAATTGCTGTGGTTAACTGTTTTGTAGGGTCAGATGGTACTTCTTCGTAGATGTCAGTGTCCGATAGGTGGTCAAGGCCATCTTGTATGTATTTCTGTACGTCTTCTACCACAATACCTGAACCTTTGTCCGCATTTTTTATTACTAATGAATTGTCTGCGGCAAGTTCTTTTAATGCTTTGTATTCATTTTTGGTTAGGTTAGGTAGTAGGTTATTGTCAGGTAAGTTAATAAGAGATGTTCTTATTCTTTGTAGGTATGTCTCTATGTCTTGAGATGCTCTAGGTGGTGTCCACGTACTTTTGGGTCTGAATGGGTGTGGTTCACTCTCTGGATGGTTCCTAAAGTGGAATTTCAGTCTATTTGATCTTTCAAATTTGTCTATGGATTGAGTCATTGTATTTTTATGCATTCTTCTACTAGGGACAAATTTCAGGCCCAGCGTCAGGACTCTACTTTGGTTAGTTGTTAGTGTCTTAGATGATAAGTTCGTTATGTATGTACTTGGTTCTGTAATTTTGCTATGTAGCTTGTCAATAGTGTTGTTGTATCTGTTTCTGTGATGTCTACTGATCAGTGGGTGATATCTCTGATTTCTGTACAGGTATCTATGGGGTTGGGTGGGACTATATTTTGATTTGTTTTTCAATTCATTAAAATTTAAAGAATTCATTTCAAATTGTGTATTGTGTGAGTGTTTATTGTAGTTTGAAGTGACTTTTAAGTTCTTAGTACTTCTGGGAGCTTGACGATCTGCTTTTCCCTCTTCTAAAAACCCTGCTGACCTCTACCGAACTGCATGGGGGGCAGCCCTGGCGGAGGATTCACTCTAGGAGCTAACAGCGGTGGGGGCTGCAGTCCAGGAGCACAGGGATTCATCAGCAGTGGAGGTGGCTGCTGGGTGTGGGCGGGGGCATTCTTTAGTAATTGATTCAATAAACCAGCTAAATTATTGATTTCTGCTGTTTGTTGTGCCGATTGGGGGGGCGGCTGCTGTTGGGTGTGGATCACTTGGGTGGGCTTTGGGGGGCCTCTCCTGTTAGGAGGTCTAGTACTCTTTCTCTGTTGATTAGTTTGTCCATACCTGGTAGTGGGGTTAGGAGGCGGGTTGTACGGTCTGCTTCTCCTGTCTTGACGGTTCCTCATCGCTGGACTGGTCAAGCTTTCCACCTTTTGCTTCTTTCTGTCTTCCAGGGTCTTTTCCAGTTTGTCCAGGTTCTCCATAGTCTTGTCCATCATCGCTTTGTGTTCTTGGACTTCTTCCAGGCTGGCTTGTCTCACTGTACTCCTGATCTCTTTCTCCACTGCTTCTAGGTCTTTAGTGAGTTTGACCTTGGCTGTCCTGTAGTGGCTTCTCAAGGCTTCCACATAGCTGTGTTCCGCCTTCTCCTTGGTCTCTACAAACTTGGTCTTCACGTTAGTGAGGTCTGCAAGTACTGCATTGCAGTATACGTTCACTCTCAACCCCTTGGGGGTCTTCTCTTTTCCCATGCAAGTCTCTATGAATGCAAGGTGGCTTGTAACTCGGGCTAGGTTGTTTCTAGTTCGTTTGTATAACTGTCTCAGGGCCAGTAACGACTTTTTCTGGGCTGGTTCATCCAGGATGGAGTCATCTTCAGAGTCTGTGGTCTCTACTGTTGTGATTTCCATGGGTATGCTATTTGTGGCGGACACTGTCTCAGGACCAGAAACATGAGGCTGTAGGGGGGGGTAGAAGGGCGAAGGGATCTACTGTCCCCGTACGGGGCATGGCTGAGCATGGAAATTTAGAAACTGCCGTAGTTGTTGAGGTCTGATTGCAATGGGCCCTTGGAGGCGATCCTTCGCTTACTTTTGTTCTTTTTTTGGAGGGGCATCGCTCTAATATGGTAGTAATTGTTCGATTGACAGCGGAGGGCGGTGTGTGTCGATCTTTGTGCTATTAATTAAAATAGAATATAAAATTCAAGCACCAACGTTTCGGCTTGGTAGTAGTAGCCTTCTTAGGGGGACAATAATGAAAAAATGACACGTAGGAGGGGGGTGATATATAAAGAAAATCAGTAGGATTGATTTGATTGGTCCGCGGTCTTGTGTGCAGGTATGTCTTAGATGTAGCTGTGGTTGGAAGAGCCTCGACTTGATGGCTCTGGGGTGGGCGTTCTCCGTTAGCGTGTGGAAGGGTGGAGGGGCATCATTAGCTTGTTGCGTTGCTTGGTTGCTTGGACGGGGTAGCTTCTTCCAGAGCGAGGTGGGTGTTACGTTCATGTAATTTAATTTAATTAATTATTCAAAAACGGCTGTTGAGGGGCATCAGGGGTACTGGAGCCAGGGCATTGATCCATAGCTTTCTCTGGTTAGTTAGGTTGTTAGCAGTACCGGTCTTCGCACCACAGATGGTTGAGTTGATTATATATGTTGAATAGTGCGTCTTTAGGAGCTGGATGAAGCTTGTTTATATATAGGTAGGGTTGTTTTAATTCTGCATGCTGCTCTGTGTCCAGCTATTCTTTGTGATAGGGTTCTTTTAGTTTGGCCTACATATTGGTTCCTGTTAGTACACTTAGTACATTCTAGGAGGTAGATGACATTGGAGGAGTTGCAATTGGTGTGCATGGGGGTGGGGAAGGACTTATAGTTGGATGATGAGGTTATTCTTGGTTTTCTAGACATGGCTCTGCAGCATTTACAGCCTGGAGTGGCACATCCTGCAGAGTGTCCATTCATGTTGGGAGTTGTGGTGATAATTACAGGTTCTGTGGATTCAGGGGGGTCATTATATTCTTTTAGTTTGGCTTTAACTAGAGTTTTGCCTATGGACTTGCTTTTCTTTAAGCTGAGGCAAGGTTTAGGAATGTTAGGTTCTTCTGTAGCTGTTGGCTTTAGGATTGATTGTAATTGGGCAGTGTTCATATCTGGTGTGTATTGGAGAACCAGGAAGGTGTCATATGGGCAGGGTTGTTTATCTTTCTCATCAATCATTTGTGGTCTATTCTCATAGGGTACTGAGGCTTGTACATTTTTAATTAGGGAGGGTGGGTATCCTCTGTCTTTAAATGCTTTGTATATTTTTTGTTGTACATTTAGGTATTCCTGTTTATCTGAGCAAGCTCTGAGGAGTCTGGTGAGTTCTCCTTTTATTAGACTTTTAAATGTTTTCTTTGGGTGGGCTGAGGAGTATTCCAAGTATTGGAATTTATTGGTCTTTTTGAAAAATGGTTTGATGTCTAGTATGCCATGTTGTTTGTATCTTTCTCCTTTGTAGATAGTTAAGTCTAGGAAGTCTATTGTATTGTGTGAATGTTCATATGTGAATTTAATGCTAGGGTGTTTGGAATTAATATAATTGATAAAGTCTGTGAGTTCTGTTTCTGAGCCTGGCCATATGCATAGTACATCATCAATGTATCTTCTCCATGTAATGGGTTGTATGGGGTATGGTCTTAGTAGTTGTTCTTCTAGCTCTGCCATGAATAGGTTAGCATAGGCTGGGGCCATTTTGGTACCCATTGCAGTGCCTTGTATCTGGTGGTACATTTTATCTGCGAATTGAAAGTAGTTTTTTGTTAGTACAATGTTGATAAGGTCTCTCATGCTTTCTGGGGGAATGGGTACTTCATTGGAGTCTCTGTTATTGTGGTATAACCTGTTTAGGACAGCTTGTATGCCTTCCTTGTGCGGGATATTTAAGTAAAGGGCCTTCACGTCTATAGTCGTAAGTATGCAGTTGGGAGGGATCTTTAATTTTTCTATCAAATTGATGATGTGTCCACTGTCTTTGATGTATGAATTTACTTTGGAGACATAGGGTTGTAGGTGTAGGTCCACTAGCTGCGAGATTTTTTCTGTGGGGCCTCCGCAGCCACTTACTATAGGTCTTACTGCTATGGGGTTTTTGTGTATTTTCTTGAGGAAGTATAACTGTTGCGTCCTGGGTGGGTTTTGTTCATTAAAGCTGAGGTACTCTTTAGTGGTGTTATCTATAATGCCTTGGTTGTATAATTTTTGTATAAAGGTGTTAATTGCTGTGGTTAACTGTTTTGTAGGGTCAGATGGTACTTCTTCGTAGATGTCAGTGTCCGATAGGTGGTCAAGGCCATCTTGTATGTATTTCTGTACGTCTTCTACCACAATACCTGAACCTTTGTCCGCATTTTTTATTACTAATGAATTGTCTGCGGCAAGTTCTTTTAATGCTTTGTATTCATTTTTGGTTAGGTTAGGTAGTAGGTTATTGTCAGGTAAGTTAATAAGAGATGTTCTTATTCTTTGTAGGTATGTCTCTATGTCTTGAGATGCTCTAGGTGGTGTCCACGTACTTTTGGGTCTGAATGGGTGTGGTTCACTCTCTGGATGGTTCCTAAAGTGGAATTTCAGTCTATTTGATCTTTCAAATTTGTCTATGGATTGAGTCATTGTATTTTTATGCATTCTTCTACTAGGGACAAATTTCAGGCCCAGCGTCAGGACTCTACTTTGGTTAGTTGTTAGTGTCTTAGATGATAAGTTCGTTATGTATGTACTTGGTTCTGTAATTTTGCTATGTAGCTTGTCAATAGTGTTGTTGTATCTGTTTCTGTGATGTCTACTGATCAGTGGGTGATATCTCTGATTTCTGTACAGGTATCTATGGGGTTGGGTGGGACTATATTTTGATTTGTTTTTCAATTCATTAAAATTTAAAGAATTCATTTCAAATTGTGTATTGTGTGAGTGTTTATTGTAGTTTGAAGTGACTTTTAAGTTCTTAGTACTTCTGGGAGCTTGACGATCTGCTTTTCCCTCTTCTAAAAACCCTGCTGACCTCTACCGAACTGCATGGGGGGCAGCCCTGGCGGAGGATTCACTCTAGGAGCTAACAGCGGTGGGGGCTGCAGTCCAGGAGCACAGGGATTCATCAGCAGTGGAGGTGGCTGCTGGGTGTGGGCGGGGGCATTCTTTAGTAATTGATTCAATAAACCAGCTAAATTATTGATTTCTGCTGTTTGTTGTGCCGATTGGGGGGGCGGCTGCTGTTGGGTGTGGATCACTTGGGTGGGCTTTGGGGGGCCTCTCCTGTTAGGAGGTCTAGTACTCTTTCTCTGTTGATTAGTTTGTCCATACCTGGTAGTGGGGTTAGGAGGCGGGTTGTACGGTCTGCTTCTCCTGTCTTGACGGTTCCTCATCGCTGGACTGGTCAAGCTTTCCACCTTTTGCTTCTTTCTGTCTTCCAGGGTCTTTTCCAGTTTGTCCAGGTTCTCCATAGTCTTGTCCATCATCGCTTTGTGTTCTTGGACTTCTTCCAGGCTGGCTTGTCTCACTGTACTCCTGATCTCTTTCTCCACTGCTTCTAGGTCTTTAGTGAGTTTGACCTTGGCTGTCCTGTAGTGGCTTCTCAAGGCTTCCACATAGCTGTGTTCCGCCTTCTCCTTGGTCTCTACAAACTTGGTCTTCACGTTAGTGAGGTCTGCAAGTACTGCATTGCAGTATACGTTCACTCTCAACCCCTTGGGGGTCTTCTCTTTTCCCATGCAAGTCTCTATGAATGCAAGGTGGCTTGTAACTCGGGCTAGGTTGTTTCTAGTTCGTTTGTATAACTGTCTCAGGGCCAGTAACGACTTTTTCTGGGCTGGTTCATCCAGGATGGAGTCATCTTCAGAGTCTGTGGTCTCTACTGTTGTGATTTCCATGGGTATGCTATTTGTGGCGGACACTGTCTCAGGACCATCCCCATTCGTGGCTAGGGTTGGGGCGACGGGCCTGGCTGAGCATGAATTTATCAACTGCAGTAGTTGTTGAGGTCCTGCTTGCCTGGGCCCATTGGAGGACGATCCTTCGCCTACTTTGCTTCTTGTTTTTGGAGGCATCGCTCTAATCTGGTAGCTAATTGTTCGATTGACAGCGGCGGGTGTCGATCTTTTGATTATTAATTAAAATAGAATATAAAATTCAAGCACCAACGTTTCGGCTTGGTAGTAGCCTTCTTCAGGGTGACAATAATGAAAAAATGACACGTGGAGGTGATATATAAAGAAATCAGTAGGATGATTTGATTGGTCCGCTGTCTTGTGATGCATGGTATGTCTTTAGATTGTAGCTGTGGTTGGCAGCTCCGACTTGATTGGCCTCTGGGTGGGCGTTCTCCGTAGCGTGGAAGGGTGGGAGGGGCTCATTAGCTTGTTAGCGTTGCTTGGTTGCTTGGACGGGGTAGCTTCCAGAGCGAGGTGTTAATTTAATTTAATTTAATTTAATTTATTCAAAACGGCTGTTGAGGCCTCTAGGGTGTACTGTATCCAGGGCATTGATCCAGTAGCTTTCTCTGGTAGTTAGGTTGTTAGCAGTGGTCTTCTCCAGGATGGTGAGTTTGATATCTCTGTTGAATATGTGGTCTTTAGAGCTTGAGAAGTGTTTATATATAGGTAGGGTTGTTTTAATTCTGCATGCTGCTCTGTGTCCAGCTATTCTTTGTGATAGGGTTCTTTTAGTTTGGCCTACATATTGGTTCCTGTTAGTACACTTAGTACATTCTAGGAGGTAGATGACATTGGAGGAGTTGCAATTGGTGTGCATGGGGGTGGGGAAGGACTTATAGTTGGATGATGAGGTTATTCTTGGTTTTCTAGACATGGCTCTGCAGCATTTACAGCCTGGAGTGGCACATCCTGCAGAGTGTCCATTCATGTTGGGAGTTGTGGTGATAATTACAGGTTCTGTGGATTCAGGGGGGTCATTATATTCTTTTAGTTTGGCTTTAACTAGAGTTTTGCCTATGGACTTGCTTTTCTTTAAGCTGAGGCAAGGTTTAGGAATGTTAGGTTCTTCTGTAGCTGTTGGCTTTAGGATTGATTGTAATTGGGCAGTGTTCATATCTGGTGTGTATTGGAGAACCAGGAAGGTGTCATATGGGCAGGGTTGTTTATCTTTCTCATCAATCATTTGTGGTCTATTCTCATAGGGTACTGAGGCTTGTACATTTTTAATTAGGGAGGGTGGGTATCCTCTGTCTTTAAATGCTTTGTATATTTTTTGTTGTACATTTAGGTATTCCTGTTTATCTGAGCAAGCTCTGAGGAGTCTGGTGAGTTCTCCTTTTATTAGACTTTTAAATGTTTTCTTTGGGTGGGCTGAGGAGTATTCCAAGTATTGGAATTTATTGGTCTTTTTGAAAAATGGTTTGATGTCTAGTATGCCATGTTGTTTGTATCTTTCTCCTTTGTAGATAGTTAAGTCTAGGAAGTCTATTGTATTGTGTGAATGTTCATATGTGAATTTAATGCTAGGGTGTTTGGAATTAATATAATTGATAAAGTCTGTGAGTTCTGTTTCTGAGCCTGGCCATATGCATAGTACATCATCAATGTATCTTCTCCATGTAATGGGTTGTATGGGGTATGGTCTTAGTAGTTGTTCTTCTAGCTCTGCCATGAATAGGTTAGCATAGGCTGGGGCCATTTTGGTACCCATTGCAGTGCCTTGTATCTGGTGGTACATTTTATCTGCGAATTGAAAGTAGTTTTTTGTTAGTACAATGTTGATAAGGTCTCTCATGCTTTCTGGGGGAATGGGTACTTCATTGGAGTCTCTGTTATTGTGGTATAACCTGTTTAGGACAGCTTGTATGCCTTCCTTGTGCGGGATATTTAAGTAAAGGGCCTTCACGTCTATAGTCGTAAGTATGCAGTTGGGAGGGATCTTTAATTTTTCTATCAAATTGATGATGTGTCCACTGTCTTTGATGTATGAATTTACTTTGGAGACATAGGGTTGTAGGTGTAGGTCCACTAGCTGCGAGATTTTTTCTGTGGGGCCTCCGCAGCCACTTACTATAGGTCTTACTGCTATGGGGTTTTTGTGTATTTTCTTGAGGAAGTATAACTGTTGCGTCCTGGGTGGGTTTTGTTCATTAAAGCTGAGGTACTCTTTAGTGGTGTTATCTATAATGCCTTGGTTGTATAATTTTTGTATAAAGGTGTTAATTGCTGTGGTTAACTGTTTTGTAGGGTCAGATGGTACTTCTTCGTAGATGTCAGTGTCCGATAGGTGGTCAAGGCCATCTTGTATGTATTTCTGTACGTCTTCTACCACAATACCTGAACCTTTGTCCGCATTTTTTATTACTAATGAATTGTCTGCGGCAAGTTCTTTTAATGCTTTGTATTCATTTTTGGTTAGGTTAGGTAGTAGGTTATTGTCAGGTAAGTTAATAAGAGATGTTCTTATTCTTTGTAGGTATGTCTCTATGTCTTGAGATGCTCTAGGTGGTGTCCACGTACTTTTGGGTCTGAATGGGTGTGGTTCACTCTCTGGATGGTTCCTAAAGTGGAATTTCAGTCTATTTGATCTTTCAAATTTGTCTATGGATTGAGTCATTGTATTTTTATGCATTCTTCTACTAGGGACAAATTTCAGGCCCAGCGTCAGGACTCTACTTTGGTTAGTTGTTAGTGTCTTAGATGATAAGTTCGTTATGTATGTACTTGGTTCTGTAATTTTGCTATGTAGCTTGTCAATAGTGTTGTTGTATCTGTTTCTGTGATGTCTACTGATCAGTGGGTGATATCTCTGATTTCTGTACAGGTATCTATGGGGTTGGGTGGGACTATATTTTGATTTGTTTTTCAATTCATTAAAATTTAAAGAATTCATTTCAAATTGTGTATTGTGTGAGTGTTTATTGTAGTTTGAAGTGACTTTTAAGTTCTTAGTACTTCTGGGAGCTTGACGATCTGCTTTTCCCTCTTCTAAAAACCCTGCTGACCTCTACCGAACTGCATGGGGGGCAGCCCTGGCGGAGGATTCACTCTAGGAGCTAACAGCGGTGGGGGCTGCAGTCCAGGAGCACAGGGATTCATCAGCAGTGGAGGTGGCTGCTGGGTGTGGGCGGGGGCATTCTTTAGTAATTGATTCAATAAACCAGCTAAATTATTGATTTCTGCTGTTTGTTGTGCCGATTGGGGGGGCGGCTGCTGTTGGGTGTGGATCACTTGGGTGGGCTTTGGGGGGCCTCTCCTGTTAGGAGGTCTAGTACTCTTTCTCTGTTGATTAGTTTGTCCATACCTGGTAGTGGGGTTAGGAGGCGGGTTGTACGGTCTGCTTCTCCTGTCTTGACGGTTCCTCATCGCTGGACTGGTCAAGCTTTCCACCTTTTGCTTCTTTCTGTCTTCCAGGGTCTTTTCCAGTTTGTCCAGGTTCTCCATAGTCTTGTCCATCATCGCTTTGTGTTCTTGGACTTCTTCCAGGCTGGCTTGTCTCACTGTACTCCTGATCTCTTTCTCCACTGCTTCTAGGTCTTTAGTGAGTTTGACCTTGGCTGTCCTGTAGTGGCTTCTCAAGGCTTCCACATAGCTGTGTTCCGCCTTCTCCTTGGTCTCTACAAACTTGGTCTTCACGTTAGTGAGGTCTGCAAGTACTGCATTGCAGTATACGTTCACTCTCACCCCCTTGGGGGTCTTCTCTTTTCCCATGCAAGTCTCTATGAATGCAAGGTGGCTTGTAACTCGGGCTAGGTTGTTTCTAGTTCGTTTGTATAACTGTCTCAGGGCCAGTAACGACTTTTTCTGGGCTGGTTCATCCAGGATGGAGTCATCTTCAGAGTCTGTGGTCTCTACTGTTGTGATTTCCATGGGTATGCTATTTGTGGCGGACACTGTCTCAGGACCATCCCCATTCGTGGCTAGGGTTGGGGCGACGGGCCTGGCTGAGCATGAATTTATCAACTGCAGTAGTTGTTGAGGTCCTGCTTGCCTGGGCCCATTGGAGGACGATCCTTCGCCTACTTTGCTTCTTGTTTTTGGAGGCATCGCTCTAATCTGGTAGCTAATTGTTCGATTGACAGCGGCGGGTGTCGATCTTTTGATTATTAATTAAAATAGAATATAAAATTCAAGCACCAACGTTTCGGCTTGGTAGTAGCCTTCTTCAGGGTGACAATAATGAAAAAATGACACGTGGAGGTGATATATAAAGAAATCAGTAGGATGATTTGATTGGTCCGCTGTCTTGTGATGCATGGTATGTCTTTAGATTGTAGCTGTGGTTGGCAGCTCCGACTTGATTGGCCTCTGGGTGGGCGTTCTCCGTAGCGTGGAAGGGTGGGAGGGGCTCATTAGCTTGTTAGCGTTGCTTGGTTGCTTGGACGGGGTAGCTTCCAGAGCGAGGTGTTAATTTAATTTAATTTAATTTAATTTATTCAAAACGGCTGTTGAGGCCTCTAGGGTGTACTGTATCCAGGGCATTGATCCAGTAGCTTTCTCTGGTAGTTAGGTTGTTAGCAGTGGTCTTCTCCAGGATGGTGAGTTTGATATCTCTGTTGAATATGTGGTCTTTAGAGCTTGAGAAGTGTTTATATATAGGTAGGGTTGTTTTAATTCTGCATGCTGCTCTGTGTCCAGCTATTCTTTGTGATAGGGTTCTTTTAGTTTGGCCTACATATTGGTTCCTGTTAGTACACTTAGTACATTCTAGGAGGTAGATGACATTGGAGGAGTTGCAATTGGTGTGCATGGGGGTGGGGAAGGACTTATAGTTGGATGATGAGGTTATTCTTGGTTTTCTAGACATGGCTCTGCAGCATTTACAGCCTGGAGTGGCACATCCTGCAGAGTGTCCATTCATGTTGGGAGTTGTGGTGATAATTACAGGTTCTGTGGATTCAGGGGGGTCATTATATTCTTTTAGTTTGGCTTTAACTAGAGTTTTGCCTATGGACTTGCTTTTCTTTAAGCTGAGGCAAGGTTTAGGAATGTTAGGTTCTTCTGTAGCTGTTGGCTTTAGGATTGATTGTAATTGGGCAGTGTTCATATCTGGTGTGTATTGGAGAACCAGGAAGGTGTCATATGGGCAGGGTTGTTTATCTTTCTCATCAATCATTTGTGGTCTATTCTCATAGGGTACTGAGGCTTGTACATTTTTAATTAGGGAGGGTGGGTATCCTCTGTCTTTAAATGCTTTGTATATTTTTTGTTGTACATTTAGGTATTCCTGTTTATCTGAGCAAGCTCTGAGGAGTCTGGTGAGTTCTCCTTTTATTAGACTTTTAAATGTTTTCTTTGGGTGGGCTGAGGAGTATTCCAAGTATTGGAATTTATTGGTCTTTTTGAAAAATGGTTTGATGTCTAGTATGCCATGTTGTTTGTATCTTTCTCCTTTGTAGATAGTTAAGTCTAGGAAGTCTATTGTATTGTGTGAATGTTCATATGTGAATTTAATGCTAGGGTGTTTGGAATTAATATAATTGATAAAGTCTGTGAGTTCTGTTTCTGAGCCTGGCCATATGCATAGTACATCATCAATGTATCTTCTCCATGTAATGGGTTGTATGGGGTATGGTCTTAGTAGTTGTTCTTCTAGCTCTGCCATGAATAGGTTAGCATAGGCTGGGGCCATTTTGGTACCCATTGCAGTGCCTTGTATCTGGTGGTACATTTTATCTGCGAATTGAAAGTAGTTTTTTGTTAGTACAATGTTGATAAGGTCTCTCATGCTTTCTGGGGGAATGGGTACTTCATTGGAGTCTCTGTTATTGTGGTATAACCTGTTTAGGACAGCTTGTATGCCTTCCTTGTGCGGGATATTTAAGTAAAGGGCCTTCACGTCTATAGTCGTAAGTATGCAGTTGGGAGGGATCTTTAATTTTTCTATCAAATTGATGATGTGTCCACTGTCTTTGATGTATGAATTTACTTTGGAGACATAGGGTTGTAGGTGTAGGTCCACTAGCTGCGAGATTTTTTCTGTGGGGCCTCCGCAGCCACTTACTATAGGTCTTACTGCTATGGGGTTTTTGTGTATTTTCTTGAGGAAGTATAACTGTTGCGTCCTGGGTGGGTTTTGTTCATTAAAGCTGAGGTACTCTTTAGTGGTGTTATCTATAATGCCTTGGTTGTATAATTTTTGTATAAAGGTGTTAATTGCTGTGGTTAACTGTTTTGTAGGGTCAGATGGTACTTCTTCGTAGATGTCAGTGTCCGATAGGTGGTCAAGGCCATCTTGTATGTATTTCTGTACGTCTTCTACCACAATACCTGAACCTTTGTCCGCATTTTTTATTACTAATGAATTGTCTGCGGCAAGTTCTTTTAATGCTTTGTATTCATTTTTGGTTAGGTTAGGTAGTAGGTTATTGTCAGGTAAGTTAATAAGAGATGTTCTTATTCTTTGTAGGTATGTCTCTATGTCTTGAGATGCTCTAGGTGGTGTCCACGTACTTTTGGGTCTGAATGGGTGTGGTTCACTCTCTGGATGGTTCCTAAAGTGGAATTTCAGTCTATTTGATCTTTCAAATTTGTCTATGGATTGAGTCATTGTATTTTTATGCATTCTTCTACTAGGGACAAATTTCAGGCCCAGCGTCAGGACTCTACTTTGGTTAGTTGTTAGTGTCTTAGATGATAAGTTCGTTATGTATGTACTTGGTTCTGTAATTTTGCTATGTAGCTTGTCAATAGTGTTGTTGTATCTGTTTCTGTGATGTCTACTGATCAGTGGGTGATATCTCTGATTTCTGTACAGGTATCTATGGGGTTGGGTGGGACTATATTTTGATTTGTTTTTCAATTCATTAAAATTTAAAGAATTCATTTCAAATTGTGTATTGTGTGAGTGTTTATTGTAGTTTGAAGTGACTTTTAAGTTCTTAGTACTTCTGGGAGCTTGACGATCTGCTTTTCCCTCTTCTAAAAACCCTGCTGACCTCTACCGAACTGCATGGGGGGCAGCCCTGGCGGAGGATTCACTCTAGGAGCTAACAGCGGTGGGGGCTGCAGTCCAGGAGCACAGGGATTCATCAGCAGTGGAGGTGGCTGCTGGGTGTGGGCGGGGGCATTCTTTAGTAATTGATTCAATAAACCAGCTAAATTATTGATTTCTGCTGTTTGTTGTGCCGATTGGGGGGGCGGCTGCTGTTGGGTGTGGATCACTTGGGTGGGCTTTGGGGGGCCTCTCCTGTTAGGAGGTCTAGTACTCTTTCTCTGTTGATTAGTTTGTCCATACCTGGTAGTGGGGTTAGGAGGCGGGTTGTACGGTCTGCTTCTCCTGTCTTGACGGTTCCTCATCGCTGGACTGGTCAAGCTTTCCACCTTTTGCTTCTTTCTGTCTTCCAGGGTCTTTTCCAGTTTGTCCAGGTTCTCCATAGTCTTGTCCATCATCGCTTTGTGTTCTTGGACTTCTTCCAGGCTGGCTTGTCTCACTGTACTCCTGATCTCTTTCTCCACTGCTTCTAGGTCTTTAGTGAGTTTGACCTTGGCTGTCCTGTAGTGGCTTCTCAAGGCTTCCACATAGCTGTGTTCCGCCTTCTCCTTGGTCTCTACAAACTTGGTCTTCACGTTAGTGAGGTCTGCAAGTACTGCATTGCAGTATACGTTCACTCTCAACCCCTTGGGGGTCTTCTCTTTTCCCATGCAAGTCTCTATGAATGCAAGGTGGCTTGTAACTCGGGCTAGGTTGTTTCTAGTTCGTTTGTATAACTGTCTCAGGGCCAGTAACGACTTTTTCTGGGCTGGTTCATCCAGGATGGAGTCATCTTCAGAGTCTGTGGTCTCTACTGTTGTGATTTCCATGGGTATGCTATTTGTGGCGGACACTGTCTCAGGACCATCCCCATTCGTGGCTAGGGTTGGGGCGACGGGCCTGGCTGAGCATGAATTTATCAACTGCAGTAGTTGTTGAGGTCCTGCTTGCCTGGGCCCATTGGAGGACGATCCTTCGCCTACTTTGCTTCTTGTTTTTGGAGGCATCGCTCTAATCTGGTAGCTAATTGTTCGATTGACAGCGGCGGGTGTCGATCTTTTGATTATTAATTAAAATAGAATATAAAATTCAAGCACCAACGTTTCGGCTTGGTAGTAGCCTTCTTCAGGGTGACAATAATGAAAAAATGACACGTGGAGGTGATATATAAAGAAATCAGTAGGATGATTTGATTGGTCCGCTGTCTTGTGATGCATGGTATGTCTTTAGATTGTAGCTGTGGTTGGCAGCTCCGACTTGATTGGCCTCTGGGTGGGCGTTCTCCGTAGCGTGGAAGGGTGGGAGGGGCTCATTAGCTTGTTAGCGTTGCTTGGTTGCTTGGACGGGGTAGCTTCCAGAGCGAGGTGTTAATTTAATTTAATTTAATTTAATTTATTCAAAACGGCTGTTGAGGCCTCTAGGGTGTACTGTATCCAGGGCATTGATCCAGTAGCTTTCTCTGGTAGTTAGGTTGTTAGCAGTGGTCTTCTCCAGGATGGTGAGTTTGATATCTCTGTTGAATATGTGGTCTTTAGAGCTTGAGAAGTGTTTATATATAGGTAGGGTTGTTTTAATTCTGCATGCTGCTCTGTGTCCAGCTATTCTTTGTGATAGGGTTCTTTTAGTTTGGCCTACATATTGGTTCCTGTTAGTACACTTAGTACATTCTAGGAGGTAGATGACATTGGAGGAGTTGCAATTGGTGTGCAT